>Ga0207667_10000101_pt1 | contig 137935 bp, 136 predicted proteins | sample KBSCornC52_FD_184301 | JGI IMG/M metagenome (GOLD analysis project Ga0207667, IMG submission 184301) | Corn rhizosphere microbial communities from Kellogg Biological Station, Michigan, USA - KBS Corn C5-2 (SPAdes) (version 2) | ecosystem: Host-associated > Plants > Roots > Rhizosphere > Soil ... | reverse complement strand
ATGGCGGAGAGGGAGAGATTCGAACTCTCGGAACGCTCATCACGTTCGTCCGCTTTCGAGGCGGGTGCCATAAACCACTCGACCACCTCTCCGTCGGCGATTTTATCCTGAAACGGGGGGCGAACCCTTCTGACTTTAGTCAGCGGCGGGCGCGAAAGAATGCGCGCAGCTGCTCGGCGGCCTCGGCCTCGAGCACCCCGGCGGTCACGTCGATGCGGTGATTGGTCAGGGGCGAGCGAAGCAGATCGAAGGCGCCGCCGTCGGCCCCGCCCTTCGGATCGGGCGCCCCGTAGACCACCCGCTTGACCCGGGCGGCGAGGATCGCGCCGGCGCACATCACGCAGGGCTCCTTGGAGACGTAGAGGGTCGCATCGGACAGGCGCCAGACGCCCAACCGCTCGGCTGCGGCCCGTAGGGCCAGCATCTCGGCGTGCGCGGTCGCGTCGGGACGGAGTTCTTTCTCGTTGAAGGTCTCGATCGTCACGTCGCCGCTCACCAGGACGGCGCCGATCGGCACGTCGCCGTGCGCCTCGGCCTGGGCGGCGAGGGCGAGCGTGCGGCGCAGGTAGCGCTCGTCGTCGGTCTCGTTCATCGTCTGCCTGGGGAGATATGGTGCGCCCGGAGGGATTCGAACCCCCGGTCTCAGCCTTCGGAGGGCCGCGCGTTATCCAGCTACGCTACGGGCGCACGCCATATCAGGGACGGGGGCTTTCGGGCGAAGGCCCCGAGCTCGGGATATGCTTGAACAGGTCGAGCTTGTGGTCCACCAGCCCGCGATAGAACTTCCGCACGCAGTCGGGATGCCCGAAGAAGTACGTGCGCGCGTACGCCAGATCGTCGCCCGACGAATCCGGTACGTAGTGCGAGATCTCGATCTCTTCCATTTGCGTCCGGTCGACCGGATGCGGGCAGAAATCGCAGGGGATGCTGGACATGTTAACCTCGGAAACGGGGCCGGCCGCCTACGTAGACCGCCGGCCCCAAAATACCTGACTCGGGGGTGATTTGAACACCCGACCAAGGGCTTATGAGTCCCCTGCTCTACCGCTGAGCTACCGAGCCGCGGTGCCGTCGAACGTCCTTCGACACCGCATAATAACAGAACTCCCTGCGAGGTTTCAAGCCGATGGGTCGCCAAGCCGGGGACCCATGCGTAAAAGGGTGCCTGCTTTCCTCATGGCGCTGGCTTTGTCGTCAGCGCTTTTCACTCTCCCGGCCCGGGCGGACGACGATCCGGCCGTGCTGATGGTCAAACATGCCGTATTCACCGGCTGGCAGCTTGGCGATGGCAAGGTCAAGACCTTGATCAGCCGTCGTACCGGCGCCGATAAGTCCGGGAAGCCGCTCTTCGACTCGCTGGAATTGCGGGCGGGCATGTTCTACCGGCGCGACCTGAGCTATCCGGACGGCACGGCCGACTCGAGCGGCTTCACCGGCCGGCTCTTCTGGGAATCGCACGAAAACGGCTTCAGCACGCCGGTCACCGCCAACTCGGCCCCGTTCCGCCTCGCCTTCGACGCCGTGCTCGCCGAGGGGACCCCGCAACTCCCGGCGACGTCCGATGGCACCGGGACGATCGACGGCAAGAGCTACGACATCGTCAACGTGACGATGGAGGGAGCGGACCCGATGGATCTCTGGATCGACCCGGCCTCCGGCGCATACGCGCGCGTCGTGATCGATCCGAAAGGCGATGACGAGACGACGCTCGACAAGCTCGCCTACGCCACCGTCGGCGGGAAGAAATTCTTGAGTTCGTTCACGTACGCGGACGACGGCGAGGTGGTCACCTATTCGGAGTTCAAGCCGAACGCGCCCGTGACCGCGGCCACGCTCCATCCTCCAGCCCCATCGGCCACCTGGGCGTTCACCAACGACAAACCGTTCAAGATCCGCGTCACGACCGACCGCATCTACGTCGACGCGACTTTGAACGGCGTCGCGGGCCGCTTCATCCTCGACACCGGGTCCTACGGCATCCTTTTGACCCGCAAGTTCGCGGGCAAGATCAACGCCAAGGCCTTCAGCCACACGCGGACGATCGGCATCGGCGGCGAAGGCGACGTCAAGACCGATCTGTTGAAGGTCGACACCGTGCAGATCGGCGGCAACACGCTTTCGAACGTCGTCGTCGGCGTGAACAAGGCCGAGTTCCACGATACCGACGAGGATCCGGACGGCCTGATCGGCTTCCCGCTCTTCGGAGGCGCGGTAGTCGAGGTGAGCACGTCGGCCCAGACGATGGCGATCCACGATCCGCAGTCGTCGCTCGACGCCTTTCCCGGCGTGACCGTCCTTCCCGACCTCTCCGATGGAACGCCGGTCGTCCCGATGAAGCTCAACGGCGATGTCGACGTGAACGCGACGCTGGATACGGGCAATCCCACCTACGTGTTCTTCGCGCACGACCTGGCCGCCAAGACCGGTATGAAGTTCCTGGTCGATAATTCGTCGGCCGCGTCGCACCTCGAGATGTCCGGGGTGAGCGGGAGCGAGATCGACCAGTGCGGATCGCTCGATTCCTTGCAGCTCGGCCCGGTCGTCTATAGTCCCGCCCCGGGATGTTCGACGTTCTCCGAGACCGGGCGCGACGTCGTCGTCGGATTCGACCTGCTCAAGAACTTCGACTTCGTCTTCGCCTATCCGCAAGGCAAGATCATCCTCATCCCCCACAAGCAATAGGGATCCGAACATGAAACGCACCCTCGCCGCGCTACTGTCGCTCGCCTTGATCTCCTCGATCGCGCCGCTCGCCGCGCGCGCCGACGACGCCGCCTCGTTGCTCGCGAAACATCGCGCCTTCGTCGGCTGGCAGTTCGGCGACGGCTCGCTGACCTCGCTCAAAGCCACCGGACAGACGACCAGCAAGAAGGACGGCAAGGACGAGATCTACCGGAGCCTGACCCTGCTCCGGCTCGGGCCGCTCTTCCGGCTGACCCGGCACGACCCGAAGACGGATCGCGATCAGGAGAACGGATACACCGGCAACCTCTTCTGGCAGTCCGAAGAGAACGGCTTCAAGTCCCCCGTCATCGGCGACGCGCAGAAGGCGCAGATCTCGACCCAGATCTTCTTCAACGAGGGGACGACCGGATTGCCGGGCGAGCTTCGTGGGAACGCGACGGTCGATGGCGTCGCCTGTACGATCGTCCGCGTGACGCCGACCAACGCGTTCGCGATGGATCTCTACGAAGATCCGACGACCGGCGAATACAAGCGCGTCGTCATCGATCCGGACGGCACGAACGAGGCGACGCTCGACATCCTGGCGTACGCGGACGCCCTGCCCGGAAAGAAGGTCGTCGCGAAATACCGGGGGCACGGCAGCCGCTACACGACCGAATACACCAGCCTGCAGGGGAACCTGCCGGTCGCGCCCGCCGACCTGCACCCGCCCGCCGATGTCGCGTCGTGGACGTTCGCCAATCCGAAACCCTTCAACGTCACGATCACCGACGACCGGGTCTATTTCGAGGCGGTCGTGAACGGGACCAAGGGCCGCTTCATCCTCGACACGGGCAACGGCGTCGGGATGTCCTTCACCGGCACGTTCGCCGCTAAGGCGGGCCTCAAGGAGATCGAGAAGGGCACCGCATACGGGATCGGCGGAGCGAATGCCGTGCACTATGCGAAAGTGGACTCGTTCGTCGTCGGCGGCAACACGCTCTCGAACGTCATCGCGGACTATTCGGACTTCGGTCTCGACGCGGACGGCATCATCGGCTACACCATGCTCGCCGGCGTGATCTCGCGTCTGAATTTCTCCGATCACACGCTGACGATCGAGGAGCCGTCGACGGATATCGCGCAGGTCAAAGGCGTCCACACCATCATCGACCTCTCGAGCGGTCAGCCGACCTTGCCGATGAAGCTCGACAAGACGATCGACGTCAACGCGACCCTCGACTCCGGGAACCCGCTCTACGTCATCGCGGGGCAGGATATGGTCTTCAAGTACGGCATCCGCATGGTCCGCGGCCAACTGCTCGCAGGCGGCGTCGGCGGCTACGAGGTCGAGGAATGCGGTCATATCGACGATCTCACGGTCGGCCCGATCGACTTCCAGACCCCGTCGACCTGCCTTTCGCCGGCCTTCTCCGGTCGAGACGTTCTTGTAGGATTCTCGTTCATGAAGAACTTCGATTTCGTCTTCGACTATCCGCACTCGGCCATGGTCATGACGCCGCACTCGCAGTAACGACCCTATCGCGAAAACCGAGAAGAGCGCCGCTTTCGCGACGCTCTTCTCGTAGATCTGCGGTCGGAGGGACTCGAACCCCCAACCTACAAGTTCGTAGCCTGTTGCTCTATCCAATTGAGCTACGACCGCAAATATCGCGCTCGCGCGCGACCACCCCGAATACGCGATTCGCACCGCGTTCCCTGCTAAGGGGAGCTGGCGGAGAGAGAGGGATTCGAACCCTCGATACGACTTTACATCGTATAACGGTTTAGCAAACCGCCGCCTTCAGCCGCTCGGCCATCTCTCCGCGGGGGACGACCGACTATACCACATATCGCGCTTTCGTCCCTAGCGGGCGCGGCGGCCCGAAGCATGCGACTTTGGTCAGTTGGGCGGAGCGCTCGGCCCGTCGAGCGGGCGTTCGTCGACGAACTCGGCTTGGACCGCGCCGCTCGGGGCGATGACGGTCGGACCCGCGGGGGCGACCGGGACGGCGACGGCCACCGGGCGCGGCCGCGAGAAGAACCAGTCCAGCCCGATCGCGCGCCCCGTCGGCAGCACGAAGTTGACCGCGCTCAGCAAGAACGTCGCGGCATCGAGCGAGCCCAGCACGTCGGTGCTCGCGAGTTCTCCCTGCGCGAGCATGTAGTTGAGCGTCAGCAGCATGCCGCCCAGGCCGCCCAGCCGCGTCAAGAAGCCGAGGACCAGCAGGCAGCCCACCAGGACCTCGCCGACCCGCGTCGCTTCGGCGAACAGCCCGATGTTGGGGCTCACCACGTTCGCCAGGAAATCGTGATACGGACCGCTCCCGTTGGCGACGCCGTTCGCCACGACTTTGGAGATCAGGCCATTGGGCGGCATGAACGCGTCGGGATGCAAGAACTTGCCGGTGCCGTGGACGAGCCAGGCCCCACCGACGCAGATCCGCAAGAGCGCGAGCCAGAAGGCGTAGGAACGATTGGACGGCAGCATCAGACGGCTATCTCCTTGCGGGCGGCTAAGCGCCGGACGATCGCCGCGATCTGGGCGGCGGCATCCGGACGTGCGATTTCGCGAACGGCCGTCGCCATCTTCTCCGTCCGCGCCGGATGTTCGATCAGCTCCCGCACGGCCCGCTCCAGATCGGCCGGCGTGCGGGCACGGAGAGCGGCGCGTTTCTCGGTGAGGTACCGGACGTTGCGCTCTTCCTGGCCCGGCAACGGCTTGAACAGGACCATCGGCACGCCGGCGACGAGCGCCTCGGCCGTCGTCAGTCCGCCGGGCTTGGTCAGGAGCACGTCCGCGGCGTGCATGTACTCGTGGACGTTATCCACGAACGGCAGCACCCGGATCGGATAATCCAGCCCGTGCGCGGCCGCCAGCACGCGCGTCCGCAGTTTGGCGTTCCGGCCGGCAATGACGACGGCGCAGACCGGCTCGCGCGAACCTTCCAGTGCGCGCATCATGGTGACGATCGGTCCCATGCCGAGGCCGCCGCCCATCATCAGAACGATCTTGCGATCCTCGGGCAGATCGAGCCGGCGCCGCAGCGCCTCGCGGGACCCGGCGGTCGCGCCGAAGCGCGGGTCGACCGGAATACCGGTGACCGCGATCCGCTCGGGCGCGATCCCCCGCGCGACCATCACGTCGCGCATCGCGCCGGTCGCGACCGCGTAGGCGTCGACCTCGGGATGGATCCAGAACGCGTGCACGGCGAAATCGGTGACGACGCCGACGACCGGCGGCGCGTCCGGATAGGCGCGCTTGTATTCGACCATCGCGCCGCACGGGAACGCGTGCGTGCAGACGACCACGTCGGGCCGCTCTTCGAGCATCAGCGGGCGCAGGTTCCCGGCGGTGAACTGGTGCGCCCACAATCGGAACGGGCCGACCTCGGTCGCGCGCTCCGCCTGCAGATACATGTAGCCGTACATCTTCGGGATGGTCTTGACCATCTGCAGGTAACCCTCGGAGACGACGCGCGACATCGCCAGCGCCGCGTACTCGTACGAGTCGACGACCGTGGTCTGCACGCCGGGATCGTCGACCCGCAGCGCCGCGACGATGGCGTTGGCCGCCGCGACGTGGCCGACGCCGACGTTCGCCGAGAGGAACAGGATCTTTATGAGTTGGTGCTTTCCTCGCCTTCGCCGGCCTCTTCGGCGAAGAGCAGAAACTCGTCGAGGATCTCCTGGGCGAGGCCTTCGTCTTCGAGCAGGTTGCCCTCGACGTCGGTCACGATGAACTCTTGCTCGTCCTTCTCCTCGTCCTCGTACATCAGGACCGCATAGGTCTTGTGATCGTCGGGATCCTCGAGCGTGCCGACGACCTCGAACGGCAACTCCTTGCCGTCCTTCGTCTCGATCATCAGCACTTCGCGCAGTTCGAGCGGACCGTGCTCGTGATCGTGGCCGTGACCGGTCTCTCCGTTATTCGAGCCCATGGTGCTCCTCTCGTCGTAGTGCCGATGTCATTTGAGGTACTTGGCGACGTTGGCGTTGTGTTCGGCCAAGGTCTTGGCGAACGCGCTGTGCCCGTCGCCCTTGTAGACGTAATACAGATAGTCGGATCTCTGCGGATTGAACGCGGCGTCCAGGGATGCCTTGCCGGGATTGGCGATCGGGGTCGGCGGCAAGCCGGGATACTTGTACGTGTTGTACGGCGAGTCGATCGCCAGGTCGTGGAACGACAGTTCGGTCTTGTGCTCCGGCAGTGCGTACTCGATGGCGGCGTCGACCTGGAGCGGCATGCCGAGGCGCAGGCGGTTGTAGTACACGCCGGCCATCAGCGGTCGCTCCGAATCGACCTTGGCCTCGCGCTCGACCAGCGATGCGACCGTCACCACCTGCGGCACCGTCAGGTGCAGGGCCTTCGCCCGGGCGGCGGCATCGCGCGGCAGTTCGAGCGCGAACTGGTCGGTCAGTTGCTTGGCGACCGTCTCGGCCGACGCATCCGTCGGCACCAGGTAGGTCGACGGGAACAGGAAGCCTTCGAGCGTCTTGGTGCGCGTACCGCCGACCGTCAGATGGCCGGTCATGAACGCGTGCTCGAGCGACGCGGCGTCGCTGATGTGGGCGTCGGCCAGGCGCGCGGCCACCTCTTTCGCGGTGAAGCCTTCGGGAATCGTCACCCAGACGGCGATCTGCGCGCCGCCGCTCTGCAGCTGCTGCAAGACCTGCCGCTCGGTCAGGTGCGGATCGAACCGGAACTCGCCGGCATGCACGTCGGTCTCGGCGTGCGTCAGTTTCGCCAGCAGGCGGAAGGCGAACGCGTTGCCGATGACGCCCTTGTCCGCCAGGTCCGCCGCGATCTCGGAGAACGACGAGCCGGCCGGGATGACGACGTGGGTGGCCGTCGCCGGATACCCGGTCGCGTGCAGCGCGGTCTGATAGAACCACAGCGCGGCGACGACCACCACCGCGACCACCGCGCCTGCCAGGCGCGCCAGAACGGTCCGCATCAGCGCCCCTCGCCTTCGCGCCGCCGCTTCGCCAGGAAGCTCTCGAGGATCAAGGCCGCCGCCATCTTGTCGACGACCGTCTTGCGCTTGGCCCGGGAGACGTCGGCCGCGATCAGCGTCTTGGTCGCTTGGGCGGTCGTCATGCGCTCGTCCACGCGATGGATCGTACCCGCGAAGACCCCGCCCAACGCCGTCACGAACGCGTCCATCTTCTCGGCGGCGATGCCGCGCTCGCCCGAGAGCGAGACCGGATCGCCGACCACCATTTCGCGCGCGCCGTAGGATTCCGCATATTCGACGATACGGGCGAAGTCGGTCCGGAGATTCGTCCGCTCGATCGTCCCGACCGGCAGTGCGAACGTGCCGCTCGGATCGGCGATCGCGATCCCGATCCGCTTGGTGCCCACATCCAACGCCATCACGCTCACGTTGTGGCCCTTACGAACTCGGCGGCGTGGGCTCCCGCTCGCAGGCGCCGGCCGACGTGATACGAGATCAACCGGTCGATCGCGGTCGCGACCCGCGGCCGGGCCCGCATCGCCGCTCCCTCGCCGCGCGGAGCGCCGAGCGCCGCCAGGTTCGCGACGTCGTCGGGGTCGAGTTCGAGCATGTCGCGCCAGGTCTCGCGGCATTCCATGCCCGCGAACGAGCCGTGGTCTTCGTCGAGCCACGCGCCCTTGGTGCCGAACGGCGCGCCGCAGCGCACGCACCGGTCCGCCGGCGGCGCGATGCCGAGCGCGTCGAGGAACCGCAGCTGGAAGCGCGGCAGCAGCGCGGTCGGGTCTTCGCTGCGCGCGAGCGCGGCGAGCGCGTTCGAGAGCAGTGCGTAGACCTCGGGCATGGCCAGGTCCGGCTCGCTGAGCGCGTCGACGGTCTCCAGGACGACGCTTGCGGCCGCGAAGGCGGCGGGCTCGACGATCCAGCGCGAACTGACCAGGTCGGCTCCTACCACGATGTCGAGATTGCGGCCGCGATGGAGCGTCAGCGCGCTCTCCGAGCCGAACTCCAGACGCCCGGCCAAGTGGCTTTTGGCGCGCCGGACGCCCTTGGCGACCGCGTCGAGCTTCCCGCTCTCGTCGGTGAAGAACGTGACGATCTTGTCGGCCTCGCCAAGATTGCGCGCCCGGAGCACGATGCCGCGCGCCTTATACGCGCGGGGCTGACTCACGGCAGCGCCTATTTCCCCAGCGCGTGCGGGCCGAACGACTCCGGCAACAGATGCGCGAGGGTGGTCTGGACCGGATCGCCCGGGCCGGTGTACGTCACCGGCATGGCCGGATCGAACTCCGCGATGAACTGCCGGCATGCGCCGCACGGCGCGGTCGCGATGCCGTCGGGGCCCGCGATCGCGATCGCGGTGAAGCGCCGCAGGCCCATCGCCACGGCGGTGGTCAGCGCGTTGCGCTCGGCGCAGATGCCCAGCCCGTAGCTGGCGTTCTCGACGTTGCAGCCGACCACGACGGTGCCGTCCTCGGCCCGCACGGCGGCGCCCACCTGGAAGTCGGAGTACGGCGCGTAGGCCTTGAGCCGGACGGCGCGGGCGGCGGCGAGCAGATCGTCTGCGTCAGACATCCTCGGTATCCTCGATCTCTTCGATCTCGCTGTCGTCCCCGAGCGCGTGCTTGACGCGTCCGTTCGACGAGTAGACGTGGACCGCCATGATGCGGCGGCCGCGCGTGCGATCCACCCGCAGGCGGGTATGCGTGTCGGCGTCGATCTCTTCGCCTTCGACCGGCAGGCGGCCGAACAATCCGACGGTGTAGCCGCCGATGGTCTCGAACTCCTCGGTCGGCAGGCGCGTGCCGAGCTTGGCGTTGACGTCCTCGATGTTGACGCCGGCGTCGACGACCGCTTCGTTCTCGTTCACGATCCGGATCGGCTCCTGCTCGTCCTCGTCGTGCTCGTCGCGGATCTCGCCGACGATCTCCTCGAGCAGGTCCTCCATCGTCACCAGGCCGGCGGTGCCGCCGTACTCGTCCACCACGATCGACATCGAGAACTTATCGCGCTGCATCTCGCGCAGCAGCTCGGCGATCTTCTTGGTCTCGGGCACGTGCGAGACGTGACGCATGAGCGCGCGCAGCGACGAGGCGGCCAGCGCGCCGTTGGCCAGCGCGATCAGCAGTTCGCGGTCGTGGACCACGCCGACCACGTCGTCCTTGGATTCCTGGTAGACGGGCAGCTTCGAGTAGCCCTCGGCGATGACCAGGTCGAGCGCGCGCCGCGGCGACTCGTCGATCGAGACGGCCACGATCTCGGGGCGCGGGGTCATCACCTCGCGCACGATCGTATCGCCGAACTCGATGATCGAATGGATCATCTCGCGTTCCTGCTCTTCGATGACGCGCTGTTCCGCGCCGACGTTCACCAGCGTGCGGATGTCGTCTTCGGTCACGAAGATGTGATGCGAATTCTTGACGCCGAGCGGCTTGAGCAACAGGTCGCGCAAGAACTGGAAGAGCGCCACCAGCGGCGTCAAGAACCACGCCACCGCCTTCATGGTCGGCGCCAGGCGCAGCGCCCAGCGGTCGGTATCGGAGACGGCCACCGTCTTGGGGATGATCTCGCCGAAGAGCAGGATGACGAACGTCATCACCCCGGTCGAGATCAACGCCGCGTCCGGGAACCCGAGTTGGATGAACAGATAGGTCGCGAGCGAGTCCGCCCCCAGCAGCACGATGGTATTGCCGATCAGCACCGTCGTCAGGAAACGGTTCCGGTCGTCCAAGATCGAGAGCAGCGGTTTGGAGCGCTTGACACCCCGCTCCACCATGCCGCGTACGCGCAGGCGGTTGACCGAGATCAGCGCGCCCTCGGAGGCGGCGAAGAACGCCGCCGCCAGGACCAGCAGCACGAGGGCGGCGACCTGGAGATCCTGTCCTTGGGTCATGGAGTGGCCCCCTGGGTCATTTCGACTGCGCCAGGGGGCTCGTGGGGTCGAGGGGGGGTCGTGTTCGACAAAGCCGGGCCATTATAGCACGACGTGCGGGTGGACGAGCAAATACAATGCCAGGGCGATGACCGACCCCAGAATCGCGCCCCAGATGACCTCGAAGACCGAGTGGATCTTGGCCTCGACCCGGGAATGCGCGACCAGGGCCGCGATCAGGTAGCCCAGCAGCGCCGGAAGCGGCCGCTGGTAGAACATCGCCAGCAGGGTGGCCGCGGCGAAGGCCAGGGCCGCATGCCCGCTCACCGCCCCGCCCTGGAGCGGGGAGCCGCGGCCGGTCCAGGCCTTGGCCACGATCACCAGGATGCCGGCCACCACCAGCACGATCAGGGCCACGTTGGCCGGGACGGCCTGGACCGCCGCGAAGACCGTCACCCCGCCGCTGGTGATGCCTTGATAGAAGATCAGATAGCCGACCGCGACGGCGGCCGCTGAGGCGATCAGGACGGCACCGGCAGCCGCATCCTTGGCGGTCTTGGCCAGCGGATGGTGCGCGACCGTGAGGAGATCGACGATCGCCTCGATGGCGGTGTTGACCAGTTCGAGCGCCAGCACCATCGCGATCAGCACGATCAGCGCGATCACGTAGAACCGGTCCAGGCGCAACAGCAGCGTCGCGGTCAGCACGAGCGCCGCCACGAACAGGTGGATGCGCATGTTGGCCTGCGTGCGGGCCGCGTACATGATGCCTTCGAAGGCGTGGTTGAACGAACGGAACAGCTTCACGTGAGGTACGGCCAGGGCATGCCGATGGTGCTCGCCAGGCGTCGCTCTTCGGCCTCCATCTTCTCGCGTTCGTCCGGTTCCATATGGTCGTGGCCGAGCACGTGGAGGATCCCGTGGATCAATAGCCGTTCCAGCTCGCGCTGCAGCGGCGCATCGTAGTCGGCGGCCTGTCGGCGCGCGGTCTCGACCGAGATGACGACGTCCCCAATCATGCGCTCTTCTTCGCCGCTGACGTGATCCGCGTCGAGCAAGGGAAACGACAGCACGTCGGTCGGCTTGTCCTTGCCGCGGTGGTCGCGGTTGAGGGCGCGCATGGCGTCGTCGCCGACGAGCGTGAGCGAGAGCGACGAGCCCGGCTCGCCGGCGGCGGCGAGCAGACGCTTCGCGGTCGCGCGCAGCGCGCGTCCGTCGACGCCGCTCTTGCGCACGTCGTTGCGATAATGGATCACGGGTCGGCGGCGTACGCCCGCACGATACGTCCGACTAGCGGATGGCGCACGACGTCTTCTTCGCTCAGCTCAACGATGCCGATCCCCTCGATCTCCTTGAAACGGCGAGGCGAATCCGGCAGCCCGCTGTGGGCGCCCCGCGGCAGATCGATCTGGGTGACGTCGCCGGTCACGACCATGGTCGAGCCCTCGCCGAGGCGGGTGAGGAACATCTTGAGCTGTTCGTGGGTCGCGTTCTGCGCCTCGTCGAGGATCACGAACGCATCCGAAAGCGTGCGTCCGCGCATGAACGCGAGCGGCGCGATCTCGATCGTCCCGCGCTCCAGATACTTCGCGACGACCGCATCGTCGATCAGCTCCGCGAGCGCGTCGTAGAGCGGGCGCAGATACGGATCGACCTTCTCCTTCACGTCGCCCGGCAAAAAGCCGAGCTTCTCGCCGGCCTCGACGGCCGGACGCGAGAGCACGATCCGGCTGACCCGTCGCTCCTTGAGCGCGCGCACGGCCATCACGACCGCGAGGAACGTCTTGCCCGTGCCGGCCGGACCGATCCCGAACGTCAGATCGTTCGCGGCGATCGCGTCGACGAAACTGCGCTGGCCGGCGGTTCGCGGACGGATCTGCTTGCCGCGGTTGGTGCGGATCAGCGTGTCGGGCAGATCGCGCGGAACCGGTTCGGCGCGGGCGTCGGCGATCGCGAGGGTGACGTCGTGCGGGGTGAGCTGCGCGCCGCGGACGGCCGCGTCGAGCATACCCCGCACCACGCGCATGGCGCGCACGACCGCCTCTTCGCCGCCGGCGACGACCAGTTTGTCGTCCTCGGCCTGCACGGAGACCCCGCAGACGTTCTCGATGGCGGTCAGATTGGCATCGAACGGGCCGAACAGCCGGACGCGATCGGTCAGCTGCGCGAGGTCGAGCGTTCGGTGGGTGGTGGACTCCAGAATGGATGCTCCGCTAAAGCTTTCGGTTTTCCGAGCACCTCCGCGGCCACGATGGCCCGAAGTATGCCCTTACGGTGTTCGAACATACCCGCAAAGACCCCGGTTCGACGCCGGACCAGGGACGGATGCGGCAGGATCGGGTCCGGGCCGGTCGGGGCCGACGGCGCGACCGGGGCTTCGACCCGGGGCGGCGGGGCCGGACGAGCGACCGCGGCCGGGATGGCGGCGGAGGCCGCCCGGGCGATCGCTCCGGTCGTCTGCTGCGGAGCGACCGGAGGCGGGAGCGGCGCCCTGGCGACCGCCGCCTGGACGGTCGCAGCCGCCCGGCGCTGCTGGGCGACCGCTTCGAAGTAGGCCTGCTTGCGCAGCTCGGCCTCGGCGGCCGCCGCGGACCGGTCCGCGGCGGCCTGGGGGGACGCGGCACCGGCCGCAGCCTTCTTCCGAATGCTGTTGACGATGCCGATCCCGACCACGATCACCCAGATCCACGGGATGACCGAGTTCAGATGCACGGGCTACTTGCTCGGCATCGGCGGCGGGTTGCCGGTGTCCGGGTTCTCGCCCTCGGCCGATCCGCCGATCGCGCCGCGCATCTCGGTGTCGGCTTGGATGTTCTTGATCTTGTAGTAGTCCATCACGCCCAGGTTGCCGGCCCGGAACGCTTCGGCGATCGCCATCGGGACGGTCGCTTCCGCCTCGACGACCTTGGCCCGCATCGCCTGGGTCTCGGCCTTCTGCTCCTGTTCGGATGCCATCGCGGCGTACTGACGTTCGGCCGCCTTGGCCTGCGCGATCCGCCGGTCGGCTTCGGCCTGGCTGGTCTGCAGTTCGGCGCCGATGTTCTTGCCGACGTCGACGTCGGCGATGTCGATCGAGACGATCTCGAAGGCCGTGCCCGCGTCGAGGCCCTTGGCCAGTACGGCCTTGGAGATGCGGTCCGGATACTCGAGCACTTCCTTGTGATCGATGGCCGCACCGACCGCCGAGACGACGCCTTCGCCGACGCGCGCGACGATGGTCGGTTCGCCGGCGCCGCCGACGTAGCGGTCGAGGTTGCTGCGCACCGTGATACGCGCCTTGACGTTGAGCTGGATGCCGTTCTGCGCGACGCCCTGGAAGATCGGCGTCTCGATGACCTTGGGATTGACCGAGGTCTGGAGCGCTTCGAGCACGTCGCGTCCGGCCAGGTCGATGGCGGCGGCGCGCTGCCATTCGAGCGGGATCTGGGCGCGCTGCGCGGCGATCATCGCGAGCGTGACCTTGTCGACGTTACCGCCGGCCAGGTAGTGCGACTGCATCTGGTCGACCGTCAGCGCGAGTCCGGCCTTGCGGGCGCGGACGTAGTTGGAGACGATCACGCTCGGCGGGATGCCGATCAGGCGCATGCGCACCAGCGAGATGATACCGAGCGGCACGCCGGCCGCGATCGTCCTGATCCACAACCCGATCGGGAAGTAGTACAGGAACATGAAGAACAGGACGATCGCGACGAAGAATATGACGATCATCCCGATACCGAAAGCGGCCACGAATCACTCCTTGTAGCTGGGTAGCGTAACGGGTTCGACGAAGATGCGCGCGCCCTCGACGCGCGTCACGCGGACCGGCGTGCCGGCGGCGATGAACTCGCCCGAGGTGAGGACGTCGACCCGACGCCCGTCGATGGAGGCGACGCCGGCCGGACGCAGCAGCGACGCCGCCGTGCCGGTGCGGCCGCGCAGGTACGTGAAGTCGGCGGAGGTGACGTAGTCCGGCCCTTGTTCGGCCAGCAGCGTCAGGCGGCGCATCCACGCGTTCTCGGGAACCGCGCGCACGACCAGCGAGAACAGGATGACGGTGAGCACGATGGCGGTCGCCATGGTCTCGGCCGCGACCGCGAAGAACTGCACGCCGAACGCCAGGCCGACCGCAGCGAGCAGCAGCACGCCGCCGGCGATGCCCGGGAAGCCGTGCCCCGGCACGACGTGCAGTTCCCAGAGCACCCCGAGGATGCCCGCGATCGCGAGCACGATCACGATGCCGTTCGAGAAGCCCGCATAGATGTGCGTCCCGAAGAACAGCACGAAGGCGAGCACGCCGATCAGGCCGGCGATGCCGTGCATCGTCTGCATCTCGATGAGCAGGCCGAGCATGCCGATGGTCAGGAGCATGCCGCTGACGACCGGATCGGTCGCGAAGCGCGCCAGCTGTTCGCCGAAGGTGTAACCGGCCTCGACGCGCGGCACGTCCAGCAGGTTCGAGGTCGCGAGCGCCGCGTCGAGGGTCGGCGCGTAGGCGTCGGCGACGTGCGCGCGCACGGCGTCTTGGGTGTTGAGCGTGAGGATCGCGCCGGCGCGCTTGTAGTCGGGCAGGTCGACGTTCTTGTCGACCATCGCCGCGACGACGTTGGCCGGCCGGTGGTTGCGCAGGCCGGTCGATTCGAACTCGCCCCGCAGCGCGGAGACCATCTTGACGCTGTACGGGATCGGCTCGGCGGCGCCGATGCTCGCGCCCGGCCCGACCACGACGCGGTTGGCGGAGAGCGTGATCAGCGCGGCGGCCGAGTAGGCGCGCTCGGAGACGTAGGCGATGACCGGCATCTTGGCCGTGAAGATCGCGTCGCGGATCAGGAAGGCGGACGAGACCAGGCCACCGCCGCTGTTGACGTCGAGGACGATGGCCCGGGCGTTGCTCGCGTTGGCGTCCGCGACCGCTCGCTGGACCAGGTGGGCCATGCCGTCGTCGACGGTGCCGTCGATGTGGATCACTTCCACGTCGCCGGACGGCGCGGAGGAGAGCGCGCCGAATCCTAGGCCGACAAAGCCGGCCAGGAGGAGTGCGGTCCAAAGGGTGGCGCGCAGCCTGCGGGCGTTCATGCGTAGCACTACTCGCCCGCTTGGCCGAAGTTACGCGGAGTTACTGCAGGGCGGCGGTAACGGCTTCGCGGACGAGGTTGCCGTCGGCGAGGCCTTTGAGCTGCGGCATGACGATCTTCATGACCGCGCCCTGATTGCGGCCCTCGGCCGGCAGCGAGTCGACCGCGGCCTTGACGATCGCGCGGATCTCGTCCGCGGACTTCTGGGCCGGCAGGTAGACCTGGAGGATGGCGCGCTCCGCGGCTTCCTTCTCGGCCAGATCGGTGCGACCGGCCTTGGTGAACTCGGTGAACGAGTCGGTGCGCTGTTTGACCTGTTTTTGGACGACCGCCAGTTCGTCGGCCTCGCTCAGCTCTGCGCCGGCTTCCGTACGCTTATAGGTGAAACCAGAAAGGGCCGACCGCAATGTGTCGACCCGTACCTGATCTCTTGCCTTCATCGCGACGACCAGGTCGGCGGCGATGCGGTCTTTGAGGGCTGCCATAGACTCCTACGGTTTAGGTGCGGCGCTTGCGAGCGGCGGCCGACTTCTTCTTCTTGCGGACGCTGGGTTTCTCGTAGTGCTCGTGTTTGCGCGCTTCGGCCAAGATGCCGGCCTTTTGGGTGGCTTTCTTGAAACGGCGCAGCGCGCTCTCGATCGGTTCTCCCGGTGAGACGCGAACTTCCATACTTTGACAACCCCCCTCTCGCAACACGGCCTGCTCGAGGCACGTGGAAAATCTGGACCCGCTTCGGGACCCCGGCCATCCTACCACGAGGCGCCCCCCATGGCAAACGACCTTACGAGGGCGCCGCGGCTGGCGAGCCCTCCCTAGGGCACGACCGTGACGGTCGTGCCCGTGCCGACGGCCGAGACCGGGGGACCGTACATGGCGTTGGCGGTCGGGGCCGGGGCCGTGTAGGTACCCGGCGTGGTCACCCGCAGGGTGTAGCGGATGGTCAGCGGATAGCTCGGAGAGAGCTGGGTCGCGAAGAACGCCGCGTGATCGTCCAGGAGCTGGACCCCGCTCCACGCGTCGTCGGCCGCATGGCCCTGCTCGTCCTGATGCTCGGCCCCGGCCGGGAACGGATCCTCGACCAGCACATACTGGACGTCCTCACGGGTCGAGACGGTGACCGTCACGTTGATCTCGTCGCCCACCCGCCACGGGCCGGCGTGTCCGGCGTCGTACGTCCTGGTTATCGAGAACTCGGGCGCTTTGGCGAAGAGCCGGTCGAAGAGCGGCCTGTTGGCATCGTCGCTTGCGCTATGGGCGCTCGCGGGAACGTAGCGGACGGCGTCGCTCGCCCAGTAGAGTGCGCCGGATCCGGTCCGTTCGAACGAGATCGTCCCGCCGTTTCGGATGCTCGCCGCCGGGATCACCACTTCGGCGTCGGCGGCGTCGAGGATCGGGCGCGTCACGTGCACCGTCTTCACCGGCCTGCCATCGAGCAGGACGCGGACCGTCTCATCCGGATGGAACTCGCTCGGATCCGGATGCATCGCTTCCGCTAATGCGTAGACCGACGCAGCCGTGTCCTTGGTGGTGTACCACCAGCCGCCGCGCTGTTGCGCGCGGAGGAAGGCGATCGTCCGGGCCACGCGCGGCGAGGCCGGCGCGAGCGCGGTTTCGAGCCGCAGCGCATATGCGGTGGTCTCGATCGGATCGTCCTCCCACGCGTAGTGCCACGTGTCGCCGCGCCAGAAGGTGAACGCGCCGTCGTCGATCGCGCGCGCGTCGAGCGCGGCGAGCAGGGTCCGGGCGGCTTCGTCGTTCCCGAGGCGGTGTTCGGCCAGACCGAGGACCGAGATGGCGTACGGGTTCAACTGCTTCTGGTGAGCGAGGGTCTGTGCGTACCAGGTCGCGACCACGCCCTTCGCGCGTTCGGGCGCGGCTTCGGCGAGTGCGAAGAGCATGTAGGCGCGCGTGTTCCATTCCGACCCGGGCTGCTGACCACCCCACAGGCGCAACGTATCGGTGTTGGCGGTCTGCAGCTGTGCGATCAGGCTGTTCACGCCGCGATCATAGATGTAATCGGGGACCGCATAGCCGCCCGAGCGCATCTCGGCCAGGCCGTACATCGCATACGCCGTCATGAATGGGTGGGCGGCGTCGTTCTCCCACCAGCCCCACGAGCCGTCGGCGTGCTGCAACTGCTCCAGGCGCGCGATCGCGTTCGCCACGATCTGCGAGGTCTTGATGTCGTCGGGCGCCTGCAGCTCCGCGCCCTTGAGCACCTTGTCGACGTAGATGGCGGGCAATGCGGCCGACATCGTCTGTTCGGTGCAGTAGTACGGATAGACGTCGAGGAGACGCAGATTCTGTACGAGGCCCGCCACCACGCTCGGCGTCAACGTCACCGTCACGTCTCCCCCGAGGTAGCCGCTCGGCACCGCCACCGCCAGGCTGCCGTCGTTCGGCAGCGACCCGGCGTTGCGATCGTGTTCGGCCGCCGTCCCGGCGAGCAGCGGGAGGTCTTGGCGCACGGCATCCGTGCGCGCCCCGTCGCTGCCGAAGAGCGTGAGGTTGACGTTGCCGGTCCCCGGCGCGGTCACCGGCCACGACGTGTCGGCGCTGCGGTATTGGTCGAGCCGGAGCGAGCGATCGAGCATCCCCAGACCCAGCGCGCCGGTGTCGAGCCGCATCGTCACGTCCGAGCGATCGGACATGCCTTGCGCGATGCCGACGATCTGCGAACGGTCCCCCGCACGCAAGAAGCGCGGCGTTTCGAGCCGGACCAGGAAGTCCTTGGTGACGAGCGCGGTCGCACGCGCCACGCCCAGAGCGGTATCGCGCGTGACGGCCAAGCCGTCGGCGCGCCAGGTCGTCAGGTTGTCGGGCCAGTCGAACGAGACGGTTGCGCGACCGTTCGCGTCGGTGACGATGGATGGCGACCAATACGCCGTATCCTGGAAGTTCGAGCGGATGACGACGGACTGTCCGGCGTAGGACGACGCGAGGCTGCCGCTGGCTCGCGACATCATCTTCAGCGCCGGTGATTGTGCGTTGACGGAGTAGACGTCGGACGTCGTTCCGGGCTTGACCAGATCGCCTTCGTTCGGCCGGAACCACGAATACGTCGGATAGAAGTACGCATAGGGCGTATAGAATACGCCCATCGGATCGGGTGCGGGTGCGTCCTGTACGGCGTAGAGCGCCTGATCGACGATGCCCAGCGCCAGTTCCGCGCGGACCGGACGCCCGTGGACATCGCGCGCTTCGATCGCGAAGGTCGCGCGTTCGCCCGGTGCGTAGCGCGCCTTGTCCGGGCGGATCGTCACGATCAAGGACTTCGGAGCGGGCGCGATCTTGATCGTCGCGTCGGCGCTCGCGACGCCGTCCTCGCCGGGCAGCTCGACCTTGACCCCGAACTGGGCGGCGTCCCGTGGAGCGTCGAGATCGAGCGAGAGCGTCGTCCCGCGGACGTGCACGACCCGCGTCGAGATGAGTCGATCGGTCGTCACGATGACCAGGATGTCGCAATCGGGTTTGGGCAGCGTCACGAGGACACGCGGGCGTTCGCCCGGAGCGAACGACTCCTTCTGCGCGACGATCGTGGGCCGCTGGCTAGGCTGGAACCAAGGGTTCTTTCCTTCGTCCAGGACCCACATATAGTAATAACCGCGGGCTACGTTCCCGCGATCGTCCTTAGCCGTCGCGGAGAACGCGTACGTCGCGCCGGCGGCCGGCGTCCAGTCGAAGACGATCTTCCCGTCCATGCCTGTCCGGACCACGCGCGACTCGTGCGAGAACTGCTCGTAACCGCCGTATCTTCCCGATTTCGGATTCCAGCGCGAGCCGACGATGTCGACGGTGACCTGGGCATTCGGATACGGCTTATCGTCGTAGGTCCGCGAGGTCATCGTCAGATGGACCGGTTTTCCCGCCTGGGCGAACCATTCGTCGCTCGACAGCGCAAGCGCGAACGCGGCGGGGACCACCCGCAACGATCCGGTCACCTGAACGGTCCGGCCCGACGCATCGCGACCGTCGGCCTCGATCGCGACCTCTTGCTCGTAGTCGGTCTTCTGCGTGGCCAGTGAGACCGCGTGCCGGCCTTGTCCGTCGGTGACGAAGTCGCCCTGCCCGACGGTGGTGCGTTTGGAGCAATCGTTCGGCATGCGGTAGAGCGCTTCGAACGACGAGGCGAACGGGCCGTAGCCGTACCAGCAATGGGGCTGTGTGTACGCAAGATAGTGGAGGTGGAGACCGGCGGCGGGGCGCCCGAAGAAATAGTTGGCCGAGAGCGTGAACGACCCGGTGTCGCCGCCGATCACGAACGGTTTGTCGGGCGCGAACGCGATCTCGTACTCCGGCTTCTTGTAGGCGAGGATCGAGACGTATGCCGACAGCTGCGGTCCGACCGCGATCCGGTATCCGCCGACTGCGGCCTTCTCCGCCAAGGGGATCCTCGCTGCCACCGTTCCGAATGCGGAGATGGCGACCTCGTGGTCGTAGATCGTCGTACCATCGGGCGCCGTCGCCGTGACGCGACGCGTGCCGGTCGGTATCGTGTACCCGCCAATGGTGCCGCGGCGGACGACGGCCCGGACGTCGATCGTCTGTCCCGCTCGGTAGATCGGGCGGTCGGTCTGGATCATGCCGATGTCGGCCGGCGTAGCCGCGTCGTCGTACCAGTCCCGGAGGCTGAGCACCATGGACGAACCGTCGGCGGTGCTGGCCACGACGACCGGCTGCGTGTCGCCCCGCTCGACGTCGAAGGACGCCAGACCGTCGCGATCCGCCATCACCGTGACGACGCCGCTCTTCGCGTGGATAGCGTAGGACGTCGGACCGGCGTGCCGCAGGAACGTGCGCAGATCGACGGCATAGACGCTGCGCGTTCCGCGGAGCGGATTGCCGACCACGCCAAGCGTCGTGACATCGAAGAGGGTCGTCCGGCGTGCGTTGCCGACGCTTGCGACCGCTGCGTAGTATCCGATCGGGAGGGCCGGGATTGCGACGGTCCATTCGGCGTCCTTGCGCGCGCCTTCGGCCTGCGCGACGCGCGATCCGAACGCATCCGGCGCGAGAGTGACGCTCTCCCAGCGGTCGACCCCGCCGAGCGCGACGACGCGATCGAGCGCGATGCGGTAGACGTCGACGTGGAGCGGGAGGGTCGAACCCGATTCGCCGGAGTAATGCCCGACGATGGAACGACCCGGCACGTAGGCGCCGCCCGGGCCGCCCCAGACGTAATCCGGAGAGGCGGCGCGTGCGACGCACGCGATCAGGACCAGCGTCAGGCCGAGCGCTGCGGCGACCGTCGACAATCGCTTCATATCACCCCGTGAACGCGGCGCATGCCGCCGCTGTTACAATTCGCGCGCGACTTAGCCGGGCGGCCAGGTCATCTGACGGCCGGAGATCACGTGCATGTGCACGTGATCGACCGTCTGTCCGCCTTCGGGGCCGGTATTGATGACGAGCCGGTTGCCCGGCTCCCACTGCTCGCGTCCGAGCTGCGCGCCGGTGCTGAAGAACCGCGCGACGACCGCGGGATCCGCGCCTCCCGCGAACCAGGCGGCGTTGGGCCAATGCTTGGTGGTGATCACCAGGCGATGCTGCGGTGCGACCGGATTGATGTCGTCGATGACGATCACGTCGTCGTCGCGATAGACGAACGACGCGGGCACCTCGCCGCTGACGATCTTGCAGAACAGGCAGTTCGGGTCCGGTTGGGGATCGCGGTCCATGCTGGAACCTACTTCTTGGGCTTGAGGAACTCGAAGGCGATGTGCGTGTCGGGGCTCGGGACGAAGCCCCCGATGGTGTCCTTGAGCACGATCGGCACGGCGACGTGCACGATCGGCAGCGCCGGCATCTGGTCGAGGATGCGCGCGTTGGCCTGCCGGTAGAACGGCGCGCGCTTGGCGTCGCCGGTGGCGGCCTGCCCGCTCATCAGGAGCTGGTGGAACGCTTCGTCGCGCCAGAACGAATAGTTCTGACCGTTGGGCTTGGCATCGGCCGTGTCCTTATCGAGCAGCGGGATGAAGAAGTTGTCGGGGTCGCCGTTGTCGCCGCTCCAGCCGATCAGGCACATCGGATGCTCGCCGTGCCGGACCTTGTCCAAGAACGTGCCCCACTCGAAGGGCTGGAGCGTGACCGTCACGCCGGCCTGCGCGAGTTGCGCCTGGATGGTCTCGGCGATCCGCTGCGGCTCGGGCATGTACGGCCGCGGCGTCGTCGGATAGAACAGCTCGGTCGCGAAGCCTTTCGGGAAGCCGGCCGAGGCCAACAGCGCCTTGGCCTTGGCGACGTCGTGCGGATACGGCTTGAGTGACGCGTTCTCGCCGAGCATGCCCGGCGGCGTCCAGTTGGACGCGACCATCGCTCCTTTGGGGTAGAGACCCTTGACGATCGCGGTCACGTCGATCGCGTAGGCCATCGCCCGGCGGACGCCCAGGTCGTCGAACGGCTTGCGATCCATATTGAACGCGACGTACGAGTTGTTGTTGGCCGGCTGATAGGCGACCGTCAGCCCGGCCTGTTTGGCGAGTGACGCCGCATCGTCCGGTCGCGGATCGGTCAGGATGTCGACCGTGCCCTTCTGCATCTCGAGCACGCTGGTCGACTGGTCCGGGATGTCGCGCACCACGACCGTGCCGTAGGCGGGCGTGCCCGGATAGTTCGGGTTGGCGGTCAGCGTCATGTGATCGTCCTTGACCCATTCGGCCAGCGTGTACGGCCCCCAGCCGACCGGCGGCGTCCCCGGCTGCCCGTAGCTATCCGCGTTCGCGCGAATCGCGGTCGGCGAGGAGATCGCGAACGACGGCATCGCCAGGTCGTGAAGGAACGGACTGAACGGACGCGCGATCGAGATCACGACCGTGTCCGGCTTGGGCGCGCGCACGTCGGCGATCAGTCCGGGGAAGCCGCCGAACATGCTGGCGTAATACCCGAACGGCAGATTCCCGTGGTACGGATCGCTGACCAGACGCCACCGGTCGAAGTTGAACTTGACCGCGGCCGCATCGATCGGCGTGCCGTCCGAGAACTTCAGGCCGTGTTTCAGCGCGAACGTCCAGACGCGCCCGTCCGGACTGATCGTCCAGGACCGCGCGATGGCCGGCTGCACGTCGAACGTGCCCAGCTTGAAGTCGACCAGACCTTTGAGGATCTCTTGCGAGAGGTTGAGCGACATCCCGTCGGTCGCTTGGGCCGGATCCATCACGATCGCGTCCTTGACGCGAGCTTCGATCAAGGTCGCGCCGCCGGCCGGGCCGGCGCTCGATGCCGACGACGAGCGCGTCGCGGAACCGCCGCCGCATGCGGAGAGGCCGACGGCGGCGGCGAGGGCGAGCGCGGCCGTGCGCGCGACGAGCGAGATCGACAAGGTGGAACTCCTAGCGGGTTTTGATGGTGAACGACCAGGACTTGGAACTGAGGTTGCCGGCCAGATCGGCGACGCGCACCGTCACGTGCACGACGCCGTCCGGATACGGCACGACCGGCACGTAGTGCACGAATCGAGGCGTGCGCACGGCGCTCGCGGTGATATCGTGCCCGTCGACGATGATGTGGACCGATGACGGGTTGACCGGCACCGCATCCGAGACGAACGTCGCATAGAGCGACGGCCGCGACGAATTGACGACCGCGCCTTCGTTCGGGGCGAAGTCGCCGATGCCGGGCGGCGAACTCGACGCCGAGACGCTCGCCGGCGCCTGCTTGGCGTAATCGGCGCCGTCCACGCGCAGGTGGCCGATGATCGGGACGTTGGCGAAGTCGGCGCCGTTGGGGATGCGATACGTGCCCACGTAGGTGCCGGCGGCGCGTTCGCTCATGGCCAGCCCGAGCACGTACGGCCCGACGTCGAACTGGGCGGCGCCGCCGGGCGTGCCGGTCAGCGTCACCGCGAGCAGGTCGTTCGCGCGCAGCGGCCGCGTCGCGCTGGTCGCCACGGAGGCGATCGCCGACGGTGCCCCGGTATCCGGGACCGCGCGGCCGGCCAGCACTTCGCGCACCTCGTTGGTCGCCACGTTGTAACGCACCGCGACGCTGTCGCCGGGATGCAGGTCGTCCATCGTCGCCGAGGCGCCGTTGATCGAGAAACGCGTGTTGCGCCCCGGCACGATGATGTGCCCGTCGTCGAGCACCATCTGGCCGGACGCCACCGCCGCGACCGTGCCGACGCGCGATCCGAACTGATCGATCACGCGGTCGGCGCTGGCCAGGCTGCCGCCGAACAGATGCGCGTAGTCGCCCGGCCGCACGTCGGTCAACTCGCCCGGAACGGTCACGTTGGCGTTGACGTCTTCGAGCAGGATGGTGGCATTGGCCGCGACCGGCGTCGTGCGGATCGAGGCGTTGTACGACAGCGTGATGGTGGGCGGATCCGAGTCGACGTCCACGGCGGTCACGGTGCCGACCTGCTCCACCCGCCGGGCCGTCTTGGAGATGCCGTTGCCCGATCGCCCGATCAGCTGCGCGATCACGGTGACGGTCGCGGACTTGCGATCGAAGGTCGACTGCGCCAAGAGCACGTCGGTGAAGAACCGCAGCGGCGCGTAGAGCACGTTCTTGATCTCGACCGGCGCGGCGTCCAGCGCGATCTCGTCTCCGTCGACGTCCGCGTTGCGGCTGCCGAGCTGGAGCGTGACCGTCTTGGAGCCGACGTGGGTGACGATCCGCTTGCCGTTCTGGGCGAAGTCCAGCCCGAGCGCCTCGATGATGCGCCGCACCGGGACGAGCAGGTGGCCCGCGACCATGCGCGGCGCCGGATCGAGCGCCAGGCGCTCGCCGTTGATGACGATACCGATCTTATGCGCCGGCGGGGCCGCGCCCAGCAGAAGGCCGGCGATCAGCAGCAGTGCGATCGTCCTCATGCGAGGATCTCCGCGTAGATGTCGGCCGTCGCCCGCGCGCAACGGTCCCAGGTATAGCGCTTTGCCATCTCCGCTCCTTGGTTGACGAGCCGTCTGCGGAAGCCCTCGTCGGCGAGCACGCCGCGCAGCGCCATTCCGAGCGCGCCGGCATCCCGGGCCGGGAAGACGGCGGCCGCGTCGCGTAGGACCGCGGGCACCGCTTCGTCGCTCGCGATCACCGGCGCGCCGGCGGCCATCGCCTCGAGCATCGGCAATCCGAAGCCCTCGCACAGCGCCGGATGGACCAGCGCGCGCGCACCCCGGTAATACGCGATCAGCGCGTCCTCGCCGACGTCGCCGAGCGCGCGGATGCGCCGGGTCGCACCGCTGCGGCGCTGCAGCTCGCCGCCGAAGTCGTCGGGACCGGTCACGTACAGATCGACCGCCGCGTCGTCGGGCAGGGCCGACCAGGCCTCGAAGAGCGTCGCCAGGTTCTTGTGGGTGCGGTGATTGCCGACGTAGAGCAGATACGGCCGCTCGGCGCGGTACGGCGCGGCCGGCGCCGAGAACGACTCGCTCACGCCCAGCGGGACGACCCGGATCTTCTCGACGTCGACGCGCAGCAACCGCCGCAGGTCGTCGACGGTGCGCGGGTCGTCGGTGATGACGCGGGCCGCGCGCGCACACGCCGATCGCACGACCGTGCGATAGTACGGTCCGACCTTGCCCTTGAAGAACTGCGGGAAGCGCAGGTGGATCAGATCGTGGATGGTCAGCACGAACGGCGCGGGCGGCAGCAGCGGCACGTACTGCGAGAGGAAGTGCGAGAGCGCCGGTCGCGCCAGCCGCATCGCCAGGGGCATCGCGACCTGCTCGTTCCACCCGAAGTTGCCGCCCCGGTCGAAGAACCGGTACGAGAACTCCGGTGCGACCCGCGGCAGACGCGCGCGCAGCTCGCGCGCGTAGGCGACCATGCCCACCGACATCTGGCGCGTCTCGCGCGCGTCGATGCAGATCTCGGCCTTCATCGCGCGCGCCGGGCCTTGGACGAAGCGACCACCGGGTAGAGCGCCGACATCCACGCCACGTAGATGCCGCGCCAGCCGTCCAGCAGCGCGCCGCGCGCGAAGATGGAGTGGAGGAAGCGCAGCGGTACCAGCAACGGATCGGCCGTGGGCGGATCGCCGGCCGCTTCCAGATCGGTGTAGCGGGCGTACTTTTCGCGATACGCCTCGACGCTCTCGTACGAGAAGTGGAGCAGTCTGCCGGCGAGCGGCTCGACGCGGCCGTCGACGGCATAGCGTTCGTGCAGGGCGGCGGCGCCGCCCGAGGCCGGATGGGCCTCGACGGTGGCCTTGGCCACGCGGACGAGCCGGAGCAGTCGTTCGCCGCGCCACATCCGCAGCGGCCTGCCGCAGAAATAGGTGTCGCGCGCGACCGTGTAGCCGTCGGCCGTTCCGGCGCACGCCAGGATGGCGTCGGCCAACTCCTCGTCGAGCACTTCGTCGGCGTCGAGCGCGAACGCCCAAGGGGTCGCGACCTGGGTCAGGCCGAACCGGCGGGCCTCCACGAAGCCGTCCCACGGACGATCGACGACGCGCGCGCCGTACAGCTCGGCGATCTCGCGCGTGCGGTCGCACGACCGGGCGTCGACCACCAGGATCGCGACGCCGTGCGGGAGCGATCCGAGCGCGCGCGATACGCGACTCTCCTCGTCGCGCGTCAGCACGACGACGGTCACGTCGCCGGGGCTCAGTGGGGTACGGCCGCCTCGCGCGCCTGCGCGCGATCGCCGCGCGTCCGCTCTTCGTGCGTCAGCGACGCGCCGATGAAGTCGCGATAGAGCGGCGACGGGCGGTTCGGACGCGACTTGAACTCGGGGTGCGCCTGCGTGCCGACGAACCACGGATGGATGTCGACCGGCAGCTCGATGCACTCCACCAGACGCGTCTTGCCGATCGAGTGATGGCCCGAGAAGCGCATGCCGTGCTCTTCGAAGATCTGCGTGTAGCGGTTGTTGAACTCGTAGCGGTGGCGGTGGCGCTCGCTGATCTCCGTCTCGCCGTAGGCCTTGGCCGCGAGCGTGTCGGGCTCGAGCGTGCAGGTGTACGCGCCCAGCCGCATGGTGCCGCCGTAGATCTCCAGATTGCGCTGATCGGGCATGAAGTCGATCACCGGATCCGGCGTCGTCTCGTCGACCTCGCTGCTCATCGCGTCGGGCAGGCGGCAGACGTTGCGCGCGAACTCGACGCAGGCCATCTGCATGCCCAGGCAGATGCCCAGGAACGGGATCTTCTGCTCGCGGGCGTATTGGATGGCCCGGATCTTGCCCTTGACGCCGCGCGCGCCGAAGCCGGGCGCGACCAGGATGCCGTGCGCGCCGGCGAGCACGCCGGTGCCGTTGGTCTCGACCAGTTCGGAGTCGATCCGCTTGATCTCGACGGTGGCCTGGTGGTAGATGCCGGAATGGTAGAGCGCCTCGTTGATCGAGATATAGGCGTCCTTGAGTTCGACGTACTTGCCGACCAGCGCGATCGTGACGTGGCGTTTGGGGTGCAGGATCCGCTCGACCACGGCCGCCCACTCGTCGAGCTGCGGCGGCCCGGCCTGCAATTGCAATTTCCGGATGGCGGCTTCGGCCAGGCCCTCGGCTTCGAGGTTGAGCGGGACCTGATAGATGGTGACCGCGTCGGCGTTTTGCACGACCGCGCTCGGCGGCACGTCGCAGAACAGCGCGATCTTCTCCTTGAGCTCGACCGGCATCGGCGAGGACGAGTTGGTCCGGCAGACGATCGCGTCGGGCGAGATGCCGATACCGCGCAGTTCGCGGACCGAATGCTGGGTCGGCTTGGTCTTGAGCTCGTCGGCGGCGCCCAGATGCGGCACCAAGGTCAGGTGCACGTACATGACGTTCTCTTCGCCGACGTCGTAGCGCATCTGCCGGATGGCCTCGAGGAACGGCAGGCCTTCGATGTCGCCGACCGTCCCGCCGACCTCGACGATGCAGACGTCCGCGCGGCTCGCTTCGGCGACCCGTTTGACGTGCGCTTTGATCTCGTTGGTGATGTGGGGGATGACCTGGACGGTCGCGCCCAGATAGTCGCCGCGACGTTCCTTCTCGATGACCGAGCTGTAGATCTGACCGGTCGTCACGTTGTTGTGGCGGTACAGATTCTCGTCGATGAAGCGCTCGTAGTGACCGAGGTCGAGGTCGGTCTCGGCGCCGTCTTCGGTGACGAAACACTCGCCGTGCTGGTACGGGTTCATCGTGCCGGCGTCGACGTTGATGTACGGGTCGAGCTTTTGGATCGACACGGATACGCCGCGCGACCGCAACAATCGTCCGAGCGAGGCCGCGGTGATGCCCTTTCCGAGTGAGCTCACGACGCCGCCGGTGAAGAAAATAAACTTCGCCATCTCGGGAAGTTCGTATTCCGGCTAGGGGCGCCGGTTCCCTACGAGGCCACCTTCACGTAGCGGGGCGATCCGGCGTAGTCCGAGCGGACCTCGACCCGGGCCGCCGGGAAGGCCGCGCGCGCGAGCGCCTCGAGCCCGCTCATGGTCGGCGGGGCCGCCTCGAGCAGCAAGAGGCCGCCCGGACGCATGAGGCGCGGCGCGGCGATCAGCAGGCGCCGGTAATGGTTGAGGCCGTCGGGGCCGCCGTCGAGGGCTTGATGCGGTTCGAATCCGACCGGATCCGGGGCGACCGGCACGTCGGCGCTCGGGATGTACGGCAGGTTGGCGACCAGCACGTCGTAGCGGCGGTCGTTGACCGGGTCGGCCAGGTCGCCGACGTAGAACTTGCAGCGCGCGTGGACGTTGAGCCGGCGCGCGTTGTGCTCGGCCACCTTGATGGCCGACGGCGACGCGTCGGTCCCGGCGACCGCGGCGTTGGGCACCTCGGCCGCGATCGAGCAGCCGATCGCGCCGGAGCCGACGCCCACGTCGAGCACCGTCAACAACGCCTTGGGCAGCTCCGGATCCGCGCGCCCGCGCAAGAACGCGACCGCTTCGTCGACCAAGTGCTCGGTCTCGGGCCGCGGGATCAGCACGCGATCGTTGACCGTGAACTCGCGGCCGTAGAACCACGCGGAACCTAAGATGTACGCGATCGGGGTGCCGAGCACGCGCCGGTCGATCAGGCTCTGATATTTCTCGATCTGCGGGCGGTTCAAGAACCCTTCGGCGTTGGCGACCAGCCACTCGCGGTCGCGCCCCAGCGCGTGCGCGAGCAGGATCTGCGCGTCCGCGCGCGCGGAATCGCTCGACTTCGCGAGCGCGATGACGCCGCGCGCGAGAACTGCGGCCAGCGTCTGCGGTTTGAAAGGAGCGGTCGACGTCACGAATCCGCGCCTTCGCCCGCGAGCAGACGAGCCCTCTCGTCCTTGAGGAGTTCGTCGACGATGTCGCCGATGTCGCCGTCCATGATGCCGCGCAAGTTGCCGAAACTCTGATTGATGCGGTGATCGGTGACGCGATCCTGCGGGAAGTTGTACGTCCGGATCTTCTCCGAACGGTCGCCGCTGCCGACCTGACTGCGGCGCAGCGAGCCCTTGGCCTCGGCCTGTTCGCGTTCGCGCTTCTCGTAGAGCATCGATCGCAGCATGGTCATCGCGCGCGCGCGGTTCTGCATCTGCGAGCGCTCTTGCTGCGACGCCACGATGAGTCCCGACGGGATGTGCGTGATGCGGATGGCGGATTCGGTCTTGTTGACGTACTGGCCGCCCGCGCCGCTGGCCTTATACGTGTCGATCTGGAGGTCGGTGTTCTTGATCTCGATGTCGACGTTCTCTTCGACCTCGGGCAGCACGGCGACGGTCGCGGTGCTGGTGTGGATGCGGCCCTGGGCCTCGGTCGCCGGCACGCGTTGGACGCGATGGACGCCCGATTCGTGCTTGAACGAACGGTACGGCGAGTTGCCCCGGATCCCGAAGACGATCTCCTTATAGCCGCCGGCATCGCTCTCGGACTCCGAGATCAGCTCGACCTTCATGCCCTGGCGTTCGGCGTAGCGCATGTACATGCGCGCGAGATCGCCGGCGAAGATGGCGGCCTCGTCGCCGCCCGCTCCGGCCCGCACCTCGACGAACAGATCCTTCTCGTCGTCGGGATCCTTCGGGATCATCAGGACCTGGAGTTCGGCCTCGAGCGCCTCGCCCCGCGCGCGCAGGTCTTTGGCCTCTTCTTCGGCCAGCTCGCGCATCTCGGCGTCGGTCTCGCTCGCGAGCAGGGCGGCGTTGTCGCGCCGTTCTTGCTCGACCTTGCGGAACTCGCGGTAGACCCGGACGGTCTCTTCCATCGACGAGCGTTCTTTGACGAGCGAGGTATAGCGAGCCTGATCGAACCCGCCGGCCGGATTGGCCAGCTCCCGTTCGATCTCGTCGAACCTTCGTGCGATCGTCTCGAGACGATCAGCGAATGTCGTCATCTTGTCGGCTCCCTCGGCGCGCTGGTGACATAAGAAGAGACGGGCCGCGCACTGCGACCCGCCTCTTGGATACGTTCGAGCCGGCTAGGCTTCCGCTGAGGTCTTCGACTCTTTGGCGGCCTTGCGAGCGGCGGCTTCTTCTTGCTTCTGCTTGGCAAGGATGGCGCGCTGGTTGAACTTGTCGACGCGGCCGGCGGTGTCGATCAGCTTCTGCTGACCGGTGAAGAGCGGATGGCAAGCCGAACAGATCTCGACCGAGATCGATTTGAGGGTCGAGCCGGTCGTGAAGGTGCTGCCGCACGCGCAATGCACGTTGGCCTCGGGGTACCAGGTGGGGTGGATCTTGTCTTTCACAGCCATACGATTATACCAGCCCTGGCAAGAGGGGCCAGCCTGCGACCTAAGTGGCACGACCTTCATCGATCAATTCGCGCGCTGCGAGCTTGGGACCGCTCAGCCGCGCCCGAAGGGACCGCAGGCGCTCGATGGCGGCGCGGCCACGTGCGAGACGCTCGGGATCGATCTGCCGGGCGGGCCGCGATGGCGCGGTCACCCGTGTTTCGTCTTCCACAATCCAAAGTATAGCAGAGACCGAGGTACCGGCCCGGTGCTCGTTTGCGGAAACATGAGAGCCTTCGAATGCGTTACAGGTGACGATGAAGCAACTCAAGCCATACATCATCCTGGCGGCCCTGGCCGGCCTTTGCGCCGCGGCCCCGCTGGACGGGGCGACGGTCGCCAACTCCGGATCCACGAACGCCTCCGGCTGGACCATCGCGCTTCGCTCGAACGCCGCCGGGACGCTGACGGTACCCAGCAGGCCCGCGCACGCGTTCTCGGTGCCCGCGACGCTGGCGGCCAGCTTCTTCCACGACCTCCGGGCGGCCAAGGCAGCCGGGCTTCCGAACGTCCAGACGTGCATGAAGTCCGTCTCGTTCGGGAGTTCCACGATCGCCCGCTGGCACGGCTGGCAGTCGCCCGATTTCGGCTGCCCGCAGCATAGCCCGTTGGGAGCGGCGCTGGCTAACGACGTCGCCCAGATCGAACGCCTAGCAGGCGTCCCTGGGCTCGATCTGAGGCGCCGGGTTTACCCGGTTCCGAGCGGTCCACGAAGGACAGAACCCACCCAAACTCCAAGGCAGGGGCCGTGAAGCACCGATCGTTATTCGTCGCCGGCGCACTTGCGTCGGCCGCCCTGGCCCTTGCCGTTCTGACCCCGTCGTTCGGCGCGACGCCGGCCGCCGCCGCGACCGCGCCGCCGACCCCGCCGCCGCTGCCGGCCGTCACGGCCACTCCGGCCGCCGCGCCGTCGTCGGCGCCGTTCGCACTCCCGACCCTCACGCCGGTCGGTTCGCCCAACCCGAGCCCGACCAAGACGCCGGCGCCGCGCGCGGGCGTGCGCAAGGGCATCGAAGGCGTTTGGGAAGTGCAGATCCAGCGCGGCGCCGTGACCGAGTACGATCACTTCCAGCTCAAGCAGGACGATAACGCGCTGACCGGCTTCTATCTGGATACGGATAAGAAGAAGTTCCCGCTGGCCGGATCGCTCGACGGCAAGACCGTGCGCATCGTCGTGACGTTCGCCGACGGCACGACCGCGATCTTCTCCGCGCAACTCGACGGGACGACCGACATGCTCGGCCTGATGACGACGCCGAAAGAGAGCACGCCGTTCACGGCGGCCTATCGTCCGAAAGAGAGCTTCTTCGACAACATCAATCCGGCTCCGGGCGGCATGGGCGGCCCGGGCGGAGGCATGGGCCCCGGCTAATCCTTCGACACGCCCTTCGGGCTCCGACGCGCAGGATGCGCTAGTGCCGACGTAGCCCATGGAGGGGCGAGAGTCGGCGTCAGGATGACAGTTGGCGCTCCGCGAGTCGGCGCTCGACGTAGGGGAGCAGGCCGCCCGTATCGATCAGCGCCTGCATGAACGGCGGGAACGCCGCGGCCTGATACTGCGTACCCTTGGTGACGTTGCGCACGATGCCGGTCGCGGGCTCGACCTCGATCTCGTCGCCGGCGGCGATGCCGGCGACCGCTTCGGGCGACTCGAAGATCGGCAGCCCGATGTTGAGCGCGTTGCGATAGAAGATCCGCGCGAACGAACTGGCGATCACCGCAGCCGTCCCCGAACCCTTGATCGCGATCGGTGCGACCTCGCGGCTGGAACCGCAGCCGAAGTTCGAATCGGCCACGATGATGTCGCCCGGCTTCATCCGGCTGGTGTACTCCGCGTCGATCCCCTCGAGCGCGTGTTTGCCCAATTCGGCCGGATCCACGATGTTGCAGTACTTGCCCGGGATGATCACGTCGGTATCGACGTTCTTGCCGTAGGTATGCGCGTTGCCGCGCAAGACGTTTGCCATGTCCTTCTTCTTCAAGCGTGGGCGAGCGCGACGACGCGCGGGTCGGTGATCTTGCCGGTCAAGGCCGAGGCGGCGCAGGTCGCGGGCGAGGCCAGGTAGACCTCGGCGGTCGGCGAGCCCATCCGGCCGACGTAGTTGCGGTTGGTCGTCGAGAGGCAGCGTTCGCCCTCGCCGAGCGTGCCCATGTGGCCGCCGAAACAGGCGCCGCAGCCGGGCGTGTTGACCACGCAGCCGGCCTGCGCGAGGGTCGTGAGGATGCCCTCGCTGGCGGCCTGCATCCAGACCTTCTGCGAGCCCGGGTTGACGATCACGCGCAGGCGCGAGGCGATCTTCTTGCCGTCGAGGATCTTGGCGACCTCGCGCAGATCTTCGATGTAGCCGTTGGTGCACGAGCCGATGAAGACCTGATCGAGCCAGATGTCGTCGCGGGTGACGTCGGAGATGCCGTGGACGTTGTCCGGCGTGTGCGGGCAGGCGACTTGCGGCTCGAGCGAGCCGACGTCGATGCGCACGACGCGTTCGTAGACGGCGTCCGGATCGGCGCTCTCGACCACGAAGGGCCGATCCGTCCTCTCCTTGACGAAGGCGATCGCCTTGGCGTCGGCGTGGAAGATGCCGTTCTTGGCGCCGGCCTCGATCGCCATGTTGGCCATCGTGATCCGGCCGGTGATCGAGAGCGCGTCGACCGTCGACCCGTGGTACTCGATCGCGCGATAGGTCGCACCGTCGATGCCGAGCGTTCCGACCGTCTTGAGCATGACGTCCTTGGCGAAGACCATATCGCCGAGCGGCCCGTCGTAGACGATCTTGATGCTCGACGGCACCTTGATCCAGACCTCGCCGAGCACGAAGGCGGCCGCGATGTCGGTCGAGCCCATGCCGGTCGCGAAGGCGCCCAGGGCGCCGTACGTGCAGGTGTGGGAGTCGCCGCCGACGATCAGCTCGCCCGGCGCTACCAGGCCTTCCTCGGGCAGCACGACGTGCTCGATGCCGCCGCGCCCCACGTCGAAGAAATGCTCGATCTCTTGCTCGACGGCGAAGTCTTTCATCAGCTTCGCGATCTTGGCGGACTGCGGGTCCTTGGCCGGGACGAAGTGGTCTTCGACCAGCGCGATCTTCGACTTGTCGAAGACGCGGTCGGCGCCCTTGATCTGCTTCATGACCCCGATCGCGACGGCCGCGGAGAGTTCGTTGGCCAGGACCAGGTCGACGTTGGCGTTGATGATCTGGCCCGGCTCGACGCGGTCGAGGCCTGCGTGGCGGGCGAGGATCTTCTCGGTGAGGGTCATTCCCATGATGCGACAAGTTACGCGGCGAACGAACAGAGTCATGCAAGACCGCTCCTTCGGGTTCGCCACCCGGGCCATCCACGCCGGGACGCCGCCGGACCCCGTCACCGGGTCGCGCGTGATGCCGATCCATCAGACCGCTTCGTTCGTCTTCGGCTCGACCGAGCAGGCGGCCGAACTGTTCCAACTGCGCTCGTACGGCCACATCTACAGCCGCATCAGCAACCCGACCGTGGCGGCGTTCGAGGAGCGTATGGCCTCGCTCGAGGGGGGACTCGGAGCGGTCGCCTTCTCCAGCGGCCTGGCCGCCCAGTTGTGCACGGTGCTGGCGCTGGCCCAGAACGGCGACCACATCGTCTCGTCGCAGAACATCTACGGCGGCACGGTCACCCAGTTCTCGATCACGCTCAAGCGGATGGGGATCGAGACGACCTTCGTGCCGGTCGACGACGATGCGGCGATCTCGGCCGCCGTCCGTCCGAACACGCGGATGCTCTTCGCCGAGACGATCGGCAACCCGTCGGGCGCGATCGCCGACCTGCGCAAGCTCGCCGGCATCGCGCACGACCACGGCATCCCGCTGGTGGTCGACAACACCTTCGCATCGCCGTACCTGTGCCGCCCGATCGAACACGGAGCCGATCTGGTCGTCCATTCCGCGACCAAGTTCATCTCCGGCCACGGCACCGTCATCGGCGGGGTGCTGATCGACGCAGGCCGCTTCCCGTGGGAGAACGGTCGCTTCCCGTTGCTCTCGGAGCCGAGTCCCGGCTACCATCAGAAGACCTTCACCGAGACGTTCGGCGAATACGCCTTCCTCATGCGCGCGCGTGCCGAAGTGCTCCGCGACGTCGGCGCGCAGATGTCGCCGATGGATGCGTGGCTGTTGCTCCTGGGCCTCGAGACGCTGCCGCTGCGCATGCGCGAACACGCACGCAACACCGAGCGGATCGTGGCGTTCCTCAAGGATCGCCCAGAAGTCGCCTGGATCAACGAGCCGGCGATGGGCTCGATCTTCACCTTCGGCATCGCGGGCGGTCGCGAGGCCGGCAAACGCTTCATCGACGCGCTCGAGCTGTGGAGCCATCTCGCCAACGTCGGCGACGCCAAGTCGCTCGTCATCCACCCCGCCAGCACCACCCACGCGCAGCTCTCGGATGCAGAGATGAAGAGCGCCGGCGTCGAGCCGGAGGCCATCCGCCTGAGCGTCGGTTTGGAAGACGCCGGCGATCTGATCTGGGACCTCGAGAACGCGCTGCGCGCCGCCGTGCGCGCGACCGCGGCGGTGGCACCGTGATCCTCGACACGGTAGCGGCCCGTCGCGATCTCCTCGACCGCTCCACGTCCATCGCGATGGTCGGCGCGTCGGGCAACCCGATGCGGCCGAGCTATACCGTCTTCTCCTACCTGCGCACGCGGACGCGGTTCGCGGTCGCGCCGATCAATCCGACCATCGATGCCATCGACGGCGTGAAGGCCTATCCGTCGCTCGCGGCCTACGCCGCCGAGCACGGCGCACCCGACATCGTCGACGTCTTCCGCAGGCCGAGCGAAGTGCTGGCCGTGGTCGACGAAGCGATCGCGGCCGGCGCCAAGGCGATCTGGTTCCAGTACGGCGTCATCAACGACGAGGCCATCGCGCGCGCGGACGCCGCCGGCCTGGACGTCGTGGTGGATCGATGCATCAAGGTCGAGGCGGCCCGCTTCGACGGCGGGCTCTCCACCAGCGGTCTCAATAGCGGCCTCATCTCCAGCCGGCGCCGTGTCGTATAATCGCGAAAGCGGCGAACTCGACGCCGAGATCTTGCGCGTCATCTCCGGCTGGCACAGGCACGGGCGCGGCCTGAGCGACGCCGAGTTCGAGGACCTGGCGCAACGCATCTTCGCCTATCAACTCCGCTACGACGAACCGTACGCGCGCTACTGCGGATCGCTCGGCATCACCGCCGGCGCGATGCCTGCGAGTTGGCACGAGATCCCGGCCGTCCCGACCGCCGCCTTCAAAGAGGCCACCCTCGCCACCTTCGATCCCGCCCGGGCGGCGCTGGCGTTCGAGACCAGCGGCACGACCAAAGGCGTCGGCGGACGCCACTACATGGAGACGCGCGCGCTCTACGACGCGTCGCTGCTGGCCGGCTTCGATCGCTTCGTGCTGGCTGACGGCGCCGAGCTGCGCTACTTCAACCTCGTGCCGAATCCGGCCGACCGCCCGCAGTCCTCGCTCGGCTATATGATGGGCCGGGTCTGCGCCGAGCGCGGCGACGGCGACACCGGCTGGTATCTGCGCGGCGACGATCTGTTCGTGGACGCCTTCATCGCCGACGCGCGCGCGGCCGTCGAGGATGGCGTACCCGTCTGCATCGCGGGCACCGCATTCGCGTTCGTGCAGCTGTGCGACGAGTTGGCCGCGCGCGACGCGACCTTCGCCTTCGCGCCGGGTTCGCGGATCATGGAGACCGGCGGTTTCAAGGGCCGCAGCCGCATCGTCTCGCGCGACGATCTGTACGCCGCTCTAGTCGGCCGGTTCGGCATCCCCGGCGAGCGTATCGTCGCCGAATATTCGATGACCGAACTGTCGTCGCAATGGTACGACGGAGCGGATCGCATCAAGCACGGGCCGCCCTGGCTGCGCGCTCGGGTGACCGGCGCGGACGGCGCGACGCTGCCGTCCGGTGTGGTCGGCGCGCTCGTGCACGTCGACCTCGCCAATCGCAGTTCGTGCCTGGCGGTGCAGACCGAGGACCTAGGTGCGGCGATGGGCGACGGCATCGTGCTGATCGGCCGCGAGCAGGGCGCCGAACTGCGCGGCTGTTCGCTCGACGCCGAGACCTTGCGCGCGATCCGATGAGCGGCGCGCTCGCCTCGGTCCCCGTTCGCGCGATCGTCCGCGGCCTGGCCGATGCCGCCGCCCGCTGGGCCGACGCCGACTTCCCGCCCCGGGTGCGCGTGCTCGATGCGATCGTGGCCCGCACCGGGTACGCGCTGCCGGTCGTCGAGTACGCGCTCGACCGCCTGTTCGAAGCGATCTCGGAGCCCGCGCTGACGGCGACCATCGCCGGCGAACTCGGGTCGCTCGACGCGCTCGACGGCTGGACCGCGCGCGCGGGTCGCGGCCGGGCGCGCGCGCTGCCGGTCGGACCGGTCTGCATCGTCTCCAGCCGCACGACCATCGGCGTCGCGATCCCCGCCGCCGTCTACGCGCTCTGCGCGAAGTGCGACGTCGTCGTGAAGGATCGCGAGGACCATCTGGTCGCGGCCTTTTTCGCATCGCTCGCACAAGAGCACGACGCGTTCGCGGGCGCCGCGTCAGCCGAGACCTGGAGCGGATCGCACGACGCGCGCGATCTCTCCGGCTTCGCGGCCGTGGTCGCCTACGGCCGCAGCGACACGCTCGCCGAGATCCGGGCGGCCTGCGCGCCCGAGGCGCGATTCGCCGGCTACGGTGCCCGCGCCAGCGTCGGCTACGTCACCCGCGAGTCGCTCGCCGACGAACGCGCCGCCGACGCCATCGCCGAAGGTGCGGCGCGCGACCTGGTGCTCTACGAGTCTGAAGGATGTCTCTCGCTGCACGCGCTGTTCGTCGAACGCGGCGGTGCGATCGCTCCGGCTCGCTTCGCCGGCCTGCTGACCCGCGCGCTCGAGCGGGCGCACGTCGAATTCCCGCCCGGCGAACGCGGCGCCGGCGCCTCCGCACGCCTGGGCAGCGCGCGTGCACTGGCGGCGTTCCGGGCGGCGAGCGGCACCGGTGCCGTCTACGGCGACGCGGCCGCCCGCCATCTGCTGGTGCTGGATCCGCCGGCAAGCGAACCGCCGCTCTTGCTCCCGCGCGCGCTCAACCTCCACGTGGTCGACGGACCCGACGACGCGACCGCCTACCTGCAGCGCCACCGGATCGCGCTCGAAGCGGTGGCCGCGAGCGGAAAGCGCGACGATGTCGTGAAGATGGCGGTCGATGCCGGGGCGGCCCGCATCGCGCCGTTCGGCGCGCTCCAGTCGCCCCAAATGGAAGGCAATCACGGCGGGCGCTTCCGCATCGCCGAGTATATCCGCTGGATCACCGAGGACACGTGAACGACGACGATTTCGAGGACCTTCGCGGTCCCGTTCCCGGCGCGCGCACCCGCGAACTGACGCCGGGACTGCGCGCGCGCGAGTCGCGCAACGTCACCTTTTTCTCGGAGCGGTTCCCGGTCTTCTGGGAGTCGGCGCTCGGCGCGACCGTCACCGACGTCGACGGCAATCGCTACATCGACCTGACCTCGGCCTTCGGCGTCGCCAACGTCGGCCATTCCAACCCGTACGTCGTCTCGTCGATCGCGGACCAGGCGTCGCGGCTGATGCACGGCATGGGCGACGTGCATCCGACCGAGGTCAAGGCCAAGCTGTTCGACCGGCTCGCGCAGCTGCTGCCGCCGCAGTTGAGCAAGATCTTCCTGGCCACGACCGGCAGCGAGGCGGTCGAGGCCGCGATGAAGACCGCCATGCTCGCGACCGGCAAGAGCGCCTTCGGCTACTATCGCGGCGCCTACCACGGGCTCTCGCTTGGCACGCTGGCCGTCTCCGGCATCGAGAAGTTCCGCGCGCCGTTCGCCGGCGCGATCGCGGGGGCGAAGAACCTGGCGTTGACCTACCCGGGATACTTCGGCGACGACGCGACCTCGGCCAAGGCCGCGATCGCGCGTACGATCGACGAGCTGGGCAAGCGCGCGGATCTGGCGGCGATCATCGTCGAGCCGATCCAGGGTCGCGGCGGGACCATCGTCCCGCCCACCGGCTACTTGGCCGCGCTGCGGCAGCTCTGCAGCGAGCGCGGCATCTTGCTGATCTTCGACGAGATCTACACCGGTTTCGGACGGACCGGCACCTGGTTCGCATTCGAACGCGAGAAGGCCGTGCCCGACATCCTGTGCCTGGGCAAGGCGATGGGCGGCGGCTTCCCGATCAGCGCCGCCGTCGCGAGCGACGCGATCATGGACGCGTGGCCCGTCTCGCGCGGTGAAGCCCTGCATACGTCCACCTATCTCGGCAACCCGATGGGTTGCGCCGCCGCGCTTTCGACCATCGACGAACTCGATCGCCTGCAGCTCCCCGCCTACGCCGATAAGCTCGGCCACGAACTCGCCGGCCGGCTCGACGCGTTGCGTTCGCACCCGGTGGTGCGCGAGATCCGCGGTCGCGGTCTGCTCTGGGCGATCGACTTCCCGGACGCGGCCGTCGCCGAGCGCGTCGTCACCCAAGCGCTCGCCAAGGGCGTGATCGCCCTACAGGCCGGCCCGGACGGGAATGCCGTCTCGATCGCGCCGCCGTTGGTGATCACCGAGCGGCAGCTCTATCGCGCCATCGACATACTCGAATCCATCATCGCCACACAGACGGAGACCACAGGATGAGCGACATCTACAAGATCGGCCTGGTCGGCAGCGGCTTCGGCGTCAAGGCCCATCTGCCGGCGCTGGCGGCACACCCGCGCTTCGAGTGCGTCGCGCTGGCCTCGCCCAACAGCGCCGGGGCGGCCGCCGCCGAGCGCGGCATCGCGCACGCCTTTGCATCCTGCGAGGAGATGCTCGCCAGCGGGGTCGCGCTCGACGGCGTGATCGTCGCCTCGCCGCCGTTCGCGCACCGCGATGCGGTCTTGGGGACGATCGCCAAGAACCTGCACGTGTTGTGCGAGAAGCCGTTCGCACTGAACGTCGCCGACGCCGAGGAGATGCTGGCCGCCTCGAAAGCGTCGAAGGTCGCCTGCGGCGTCGTGCACGAGTTCCGCTGGATCCCGGAGCGCACCGCGATCAAGGAATTGGTCGCCAACGGTCACCTGGCCCCGATGCGGGAGATCGAGATGACCCATCTCGCAGGCTTCTTGCGCCAAGACGGTCGCCGCGCGCGCGGTTGGTGGTTCGAAAAGGAGCAAGGCGGCGGCATGGCCGGCGCCCTTCTCTCGCACATGATCGACAGCGCGACCTGGACGGCCGGCCGCCCACCCAAGAGCGCGACCGGCATCATCCGCTGCGCCAACCCGACGCGCCAGGATGCCGCCGGGACGTTCGTCAGCACGGTCGACGACGGCGCCTTCGCGCTGATCGATTACGGCGACGGCCTGATCGCGCGCCTGACGGTCGACGGCACGGCCGCCGTCGACCAGTTCACGTTCGCCGCGCACGCCGAGAACCGCACCGCCATCGCGAGCGGCACCGGGATGATGGAGCTCCAGCTCTTCAGCGTCGACGACGAGGAGACCAACGAACTCGACTGCAAGCCGTCGAAGTACGCGAAGTTCAAAGCGGTCAATCCGCACGTCCCGTACCTCATGGAACTCTACGACGCCTGGATCGATCTCATCGAGACGGGCTCGAGCGCGCTTCCGACCTTCGCCGAAGCGGTGGAGACGCAACGCGTCCTCGCGTCGGTCGGCTTCGGAAGATAACCCTCGGAGCGGTGCCGGCTACTCGACCTGGAGAGTGAGGATCGCGACGTCGTCGGCGAGCTGCCGGCGGGCCGTGTTGACGCGGCGGTAGATGCCGAGGGCGGGGTTGGCGCTGGCGTCGGCTCGTTCCGCGCGCAGCGCGGCGCGGAGACCGCGTTCGCCTTCTTCCGCGTTCCGGTCGAACTCGACCAGACCGTCGGTATAGAGCGCGACCAGCGCGCCGTGATCGAGCGTGACCTCGGCCTGCGTGCCCTGGCCGAGATCGCGCATGCCCAGCGGCAGGCCCTCGGCGAAGAGCGTCGCGATCGAGCCGTCCGGGCCGCAGATCATCGGGAGCGGATGGCCGGCCTGCGCGTAGCGCAAGGTGCGCGTCGCCGGCGTATAGATGCCGAAGCCGGCGGTCGCGATCGAGTCCGGGTGCGCGAGACGCAGCGTCCGGTCGGCGTGGTCGAGCACGCCGATCGGGTCGATCGCCTCGATCGCGGCCGACCGGATCGCCTGACGGATCTCGCCCATCACGACCGCGGCGGCCAGTCCGTGGCCGGTCACGTCGCCGATCGAGATACCGACGGTGCCGTCGGGCAGTTCGAATGCGTCGTACCAGTCGCCCCCGACCTGCAGGTCGCTCTCGCCGGGCTGATAGTTGTGATGCAGACGCGCGCCCTTGACGCGCGGCAAGACGTTCGGCAGCATCGCATCTTGGAGCGTATCCGCCACGCGCCGCTCGCGCTGGTACCGGCTCGCGTTTTCGAGCGCGGCACCCAAGCGCGCGCCGATCTCGCGAGCCACGCCGATGTCCTCGGCCCCGTAGCGCCGGCCGGACTCCGCGTAGACCATCGAGAGCAGGCCGCACGGCCGGTCGCCGGCCAGCAGGGGGACGACGATCGACGAACGCGCGCCGACCTTGTTCAGCAATGCGAGATGTTCGGGACCGCGGGCGCTCAGCTCGCGGATGCTCTGGGTGACGTCGGGGACGACCACCGGTTCGCGGGCCTCGAAGAGATACTGGATGGCCGCGGCCTGCGGCGAGATCGGGAAGCGCTCGTCGATCTCGTGGAGCACCGATGCGATGGCCGGATCGCGGTGCACGATTGCCAGCGGCGTGAGCGCGCCGTCCGCCAAGATGAAGATCTGGCAGTAGTCGGCCATCTGCGGCACCACCAATCCGGCGAGGTCGCGGGCCAGGCTGGATGGATCGAGCGAGGCCGCCAGCGTGCGGCCGGCCTCGAGCAGGAACCGCAGCTGCAGTTCGGCCCGCTTCTGCTGCTCGATGTCGGTGCAGGTGCCCATCCACATCGTGATCTCGCCGTGCGCGTCGCGCATCGGCAGCGCGCGCACCAGGAACCAGCGGTAGATGCCGTCGGAACGGCGCAGCCGGAACTCGGTCTCGAACATCTCGCCGGTCTCGAGGCTGGTGAGGCGCAGCGCGATGGCGGCGGCCGCGTCGGACGGATGCACGGCCTGGGCCCACCCGTCGCCGACGCACTCGTCGGGGCCGAGCCCGGTATACTCGAACCAGCGCGCGTTGAAGAACTCCGCCAGCCCCTGCGGATTCGAGATCCAGACGATCTGCGGAATCGCCTCGGCGATGAGGCGATACTCGAAGACCTGAGCCTGCATGAGCCTCCTGTCGTCCGTTACGGAACGGATGGGTCGCCGAGCGCGCGGGCGACCGCGCGATAGGCGTCGACCCGCCCACAACCCTGCTTCGTATCCCCGATATTCAAAGCCGTGCTGCAGAGATACTGCCCGACCGTCGCCGGCGAGAGCCCGGGATGCGCGCCCAGCATTAGCGCGACGATCCCCGAGACGTGCGGCGTGGCCTGCGAGGTCCCGGCGATCAGGATCCGGCAGTTGCCCGTCTCGCCGAAGGTGTCGGCCGCGCATGGGTTACCGCCCGAGGTATCGGTCTGGGTCGAGGTCCAGATGTTCTCGATCCAGTGGTAGAAGTCGCCGTCGGCTCCCCCGCTCGGATCACCGCCCGGCGCGGTGACTCCCCACGTCGTGGGGCGGCCGGCATCGTAGTTCGAGTACGACGCGATATGCTCGCCGGTGACGGCCGTTCCGATGCCGCCGTCCGTCAAGGCGGAGGCGCCGACCGCGATCACGCCGGCGTCGCCGGCCGGACAGTCGAGTGTGGCGGCCGACTCGTTGCCGGATGCGGCGACCACCACCACGCCCGCATTGATGGCGGCGGTGATGGCGGCCTGCTCGGGGCCTTCACCCGGATCGGTCGCGCAGGTGCCCGACGGCGCGCCGCCCAGGCTCAGGCTGATGACGTTGGCGCCATGCGCGACCGCGTCGTTGATGGCCAGATCGATGTCCGCCGTCGAAGCACTGGTCTCGCACGCATTGCCCGTGCACCCGGCCGGCGGATCCGGAAAGACCCGGTAGGCCATGATCTTCGCGTTGAATCCCGCGCCGGCGAAGCCGTAGGCGTTGTTCGTGGCGGCGGCGGCGATGCCCGCGACGTTGGTGCCGTGGCCGTTGTCGTCGTGGACGGTGTTGCCTTGGAAGCCGTTGACGTAGGTCGCCGCGTAGACGACCTTGCCGGCGAGATCGGGATGGGTGGTGTCGACCCCGGTGTCGATGATCGCGATCTTCACGTTGGCGGCGAGCACGCCCGGAATCACGCCGAACGTGTTGCCGGCCGATTGCGCGTAGCCCCACGCGCGCGAGACGCACGTCAGGTGGAGGTCCCATTGTCCGCCCTGCGCGTCGGTCTGATAGAACGGCGGCGCACCGGTGCCCGCGTGGCTCCAGTACTGATCGTTCGGCGCGAACACGCCGGCGGTCTCGAGATGGCGGTACTGCGCGCGCGCGACCCCGGACACGCCGGGGTGCGCCCGCAGGTTGGCCGCTTCGGTCGTCTCGGTGCCCGGATCGACGCGTACGATGCTGACGGGTTCGCCGTTGGCGTGCAACACTTCCAGCACACCCGGGACGTAGCGCGGACCCGGCGGCGAAACGCGCACCATCCGCCGCACGGTCGACGACGGCGCGGCCGCGACGACGCTCTGCGGCGCGGCATTGTCGTAGGTGCAGGCGGATTGCGCGGCGGGAAGCGCGGTCGCGCCGGCCGCCGGCGTCGCCGTCGGTCCGGGCGTAGGAGGTGCGAACGATCCGCCGCCGCCGGGCGACGAGCCGCCGCCTCCGCCGCAGGCGGCAAGGGCTGCGCACGCGATCAGAGCGAGGGCGCGTCGCGTCATAGTTTGAGAGCTCTCCACAACATCCCTAACGCATAGATACTCGCTCGCGTTTGGACGGCGTTGCGGTCGCCCCGAAAATTCATCTTCGCAACGACCGAGCGCCCTTCCGGTAACGCCAGTGCGAACCAGACGAGGCCGACGGGCTTCTGCTCGCTCCCGCCGTCGGGGCCGGCGATGCCGGTGGTCGCGAAACCGACGTCCGTCGCGAGCCGAGCCCGCGCGCCCGCCGCCATCGCGCGCGCGGTCTCTTCGCTGACCGCGCCGTGTTCGGCCAAGATGGCGGCCGGCACGTCGAGTTCCGCCATCTTCACGGCGTTGTCGTACGCGACGATGCCGCCTCGGAAGACGGCCGAGGCCCCGGCGGTCGCGGTCAGCGCGGCAGCGAGCCGGCCGCCGGTGCACGATTCGGCGACCGCGATGGTCTGGCCGCGCCGCAGCAGTTCGCGCTGGACCGCGCTCTCGAGCGTCTCGTCGTCGTTGCCGAAGACGCTCCCTTCCAGACGGCGCTGCAACTCGGCGCGCACGGGCGCGATCAACGCCTCGGCCGCAGCTGCCGAACCGGCCTTGGCCATCACCTTGACGTCGCACCGGTAGCCGTGCGCGAGCACCGCGATCTTCGGGTTCTCGAGCGTCGCGAACAGGTCGCCGATGCGGCGATCGATCTCGGCCTCGGCGATCCCGATGGTATGGATGATGGCGGTGGTGATCCTCTCGCGCAGGTCGTAGCGTTCGCGCAGATAGGGGATCAGCCGCTCCGCCAGCATCGCCTTCATCTCCGATGGCACGCCCGGCATGCTCGCGACGAATTTTCCGCGAACGTCGAACGCCACGAAGCCCGGCGCGCTGCCGTTCGGATTCTCGAGCACGTACGAGCCGGCCGGCGCGTAGGCCTGACCGATGTTGTTCTGCAGGTCGCGTTCGGGACGCCCCATGCTCGCGAGCATCGCCTTCATCGCGTCGACCGACGGCTGGTGCAGGACGGGTTCCAGACCGAGCGCCTCGCAGGCGGCGTCGCGCGTCATGTCGTCGACGGTCGGCCCCAGTCCACCGGTCGTGATCACCCCGTCGACGCGCTCCAGCGCGGCGCGCATCGCGGCCACGATCCGCGCCTTGTTGTCGCCGACGGTGTGGGCGCCGAAGACGTTCGCGCCGACGTCGGCCAAGCGCGCCGCGACGTAGGGCGTATTGGTGTCGACCAGTTGCCCCAGCAGCAGCTCCGTGCCGATCGCCAGCAGCTCGACGTCCATCAGAAATCGACGGGCCGCAGGTAGAACTCGTTGATGGCAGTGTTGCTGAGCATCGCGGTCGTCGGCAGATGCCGCTTCCAATGGGTCGACTCGACCCGGCGGCGGACGACCGCGACGTCGGCCGGATCGAAACCGCGGCGCGTCAGTTGCGCGTCGTTGTAGCCTAGGAGCATTACGCGCAGGATCGCATCGGCTTTCGCATAGGTGATGCCGAGATCGCCTTCGTCGGTCTGGCCGGCTTCCAGATCGGCGCTGGGCGCCTTGTCGATCAGCGCCGCCGGAACGCCGAGGTAACGTGCCAACGCCCAGACCTGCGTCTTGAACAGATCGCCGAGCGGGTTGATCGGCGGCGTGTCGTCCGCGTGCCAGGTGAAGTAGCCGAGCATCCGCTCCGTCTTGTTGCCCGTACCGACCGGCAACCCGCCCAGCTTGGCCGATTGGTCGAAGAGCACCAGCATCCGGGTGCGAGCCATCACGTTGCCGCGACGGCGCGCGTCCGCGTCCGGCTCGTACTGCAGGTAGCCGTCGACCGCACCGGTGATCGGGATCGTGCGCAGGTGGATGCCGAGCGCGTCGGCGACCGTCTGCGCGTCGTCCAGACTGCTCGGACTCGAGGTCGCGTACGGCAGCCTGAACGCATGCACGTTCTGCGGACCCAGCGCGCGAGCGCACAGATAGGCGGTGACGGCGGAGTCGATGCCGCCCGAAAGCCCGATGACGGCCGCATTCATGGCGCGGCGCGTGCGGATCTCGTCGAGGATGAAGTGCGTCAGCCAGTCGGACGCGACGGGGGCGTTGATGCCGGGCGGAGCGAGTTCGTCGTCGAGCGGTTGGCTAACGACCGGCAGCATCGTGCGTTCCGCGCGGAAGCGGGAGTTCGTCGTCCAGCAGCAGGTCGGGGAGCACGCTCCGCAGGTCGCCCAGGAGCGGCATCGAGGCGCGTGCCATGTCGACCTCGTCCATGGCGAGGGTCCCCTCGACCAGGCACGCCTCGGTCATGTTCGTCTGCACCAGCACTTCGCCGAACGGGTCGACGATCGCCGACGATCCCGAAAGGCCCTTGCCGCCCTCGAATCCGGTCAGCCCGGCGTAGATCACGTAGACGCCGTGCTCGGCCGCCGTCGAGGTCAGGATGTTGCGCCAGCGCGTCACCGAGGTCAACTCGTCGTCCGCTCCGTCCACCCCGCGGCCGGGCGCGGCGCTCGGCACGATCAGCACGCGCGCGTCTTTGAGCGCGGCGATGGTCGGGACGATCGAGTGCCAGATGTCTTCGCAGATCAGCATGGCGACCCGGCCGAATCGCGTCTCGAAGGACTTGAGCGAGCGGCCGCGCGAGAGGAACCGCTCCTCGTCGAACACGCCGTAGGTCGGCAAGAACAGCTTGCGGTGGACGTGCGCGATCCGCTCGCCTGTCGCGTCGACTTCGACGAAAATCGCGCTGTTGTAGTACGTGCCGCCGTCGTTCTCGTAGAATCCGCTGACGAGATCGGCCCGCTTGCCGCCGGCCTCGCGCCAGGCATGCGCCAGGTCCGCCGCGACCGTCGCGGCCGGCAGCGCCAGTTCGTAGACCGCGCCTTCGAGGAAGTACCCGGTCAGCGCGCCTTCGGGCAGGACGACCAGGTCGGCGCCGCCGCCGGCGACGATCTGCGCGAACGCCTCGCCGGCCGCGCGGAGGTTCTCGGCGTACGCGCCCTTGCGCGGCTTGAACTGGAGGATCGCGACCTTAGGTGACGTGAGCACTGGTCGCGATCTCCATCTGTTGGTCCATAGCGGTGCTCTTGCCGATCTGCTCGGCGCACTCTTCGGCCGGATAGGTCCAGATCTCCGCGAGGGTCGGATGCAGGTGCGGGATGCGCATGAACTCCTGGACGGTCGCGCCGTAGTTCATGGCGACGATCATCTCGTGGATCAACTCGGACCCGTACGGTCCGATCACGGCCGCGCCGAGGATGCGGCCGTCGTCGGGGTCGGCCATCATCTTCACGAATCCCTGGGTCCGTCCGAGCGTCATCGCCTTGCCGTGCTCGGCGAACTCGTAGCGGCCGACCACGTAGTGCGCGCCGTCGCGCTCGAGTTCGCGTTCCGTCTTGCCCACCACCGCGACCTGCGGTTCCGAGAAGACCGTGTGCGCCTTGACCAGATCGTAGATGGCCTTCTCGCAGCCGCCCCGGAAGGCGTTGCGGGCGGCGATCTCGCCTTGATAGATCGCGACGTGCACGAGCGCGTACTGTCCGGTCACGTCGCCGACCGCGAAGATGTTCTCGTTCGACGTACGCATCGTATCGTCGATCGTGATGCCGGTCTTCGGGTGCACGTCGACGCCCGCGCGCTCCAGGCCCAGGCCTTCGACGTTGGGCGTGCGGCCGAGGGCGTTGAAGATCTCGTCGGTCTCGATCGCGAGCGGCACGCCGTCGAGCGAGACGTGGACCGTCCGGCTGCCGTCGGGGTTCCGCTCGACGCGGACCAACTGGGCGCCCGAGACGACCTCGATGCCCTCGTCGCGGTAGTAGCCGGTCAGCGCCTCGCCGATATCGCGATCGGCGCCCGAGAGCAGGTGCGACGCACGGATGATCATGGTCGTGCGCGCGCCCATCCGCGCGAAGTACTGACCGAGTTCGCACGCCACGTAGCCGCCGCCCAGCACGACCAGCCGCTTCGGGATGCTCGCGCGGTCGAGCGCGGCGTCCGAGTCGAAGTAGCCGGCTTCGTCGAGCCCGGGGACCGCCGGCGATGCGATCACGCTGCCGGTCGCGACGACGAACTTCTTGCCCTCGAGGACGGTGTCGTCGCCGACTTGCACTTCCGTCGGTGAGATGAAGGCGGCGTCGCCCATGTAGACCGGGAACGTCTCGATGCCCTCTATGCGATAGTCGGCGAAGCCCTTGATCAGGTCGCGCTTGCGGGCGACGATATGATCGATGTCGATGGTGATGCCGCTCGCGTGGATGCCGAGTTCGCCGGCCTGCCGCAGATCGTGGAGTGCGTCGCTGGATGCCAGCAGGGTCTTGCTCGGCATGCAGCCGCGCAGGATGCACAGTCCGCCGAGGGGGCCCTTATCGACCAGCGCGACGGTCGCGCCGAGTTCGCGCGCCGTGCGCGCGGCCGCGTAGCCGCCGGAGCCGGCCCCGACGACCACCAGGTCGTAGGCGAAGCGGTTCATAGTCCGCGGGGACGCGCGCCGAGCCGGTGGGTGGATTCGATGAAGCGGACCGTGCCGGCCGAGTTCACCAGGATCGAGTGCGTCTTGGCGTGGTTGCCGAAGAACCGCACCCCTCGCACCAGATCGCCGTCGGTCACGCCGGTGGCGCAGAAGACGACGCGATCGCTCATCACCAGATCGTCGAGGGTGAGAACGCGATCCAGATCGCCGAAGCCCATGTCGCGCGCGCGCTGGGCTTCTTCGGGGCTACGCGGCTGCAGGCGTCCCATGAAGTTGCCGCCCAAGCACTTGATGGCGGCCGCGGCCAGCACGCCTTCGGGGGCGCCGCCGGTGCCCATCGCCACGTGCACGCCGGTCGACTCGATGGTGGTCGCGATGCACGCATCCACGTCGCCGTCGGAGATCAGCTTGATGCGCGCGCCCGATTCGCGGACGTCGCGGATCAGCTCGGCGTGGCGCGGGCGGTCCAGGATCACGACGCAGATCTCGTTGATCGGCTTCTCGAGCGCGTTCGCGACCGCTTCGAGGTTCTCGCGGACGGGCGCGTCGATGTGCACGTAGGGCGCGGCCTTCGGGCCGACCGCGAGCTTCTTCATATAGGAGTCGGGTGCGTGGAGCAGGCCGCCGCGCTCCGAGATCGCCATCACCGCGATCGAGTTGGGCAGCCCGTTGGCGACCAGATTGGTGCCTTCGACCGGATCGACCGCGATGTCGACCTCGTGGCCGCCGCGACCGACCTCTTCGCCGATGTAGAGCATCGGAGCTTCGTCGCGCTCGCCCTCGCCGATCACGATCCGTCCGGAGATATCCATCTCTCCGAGCGCCTCGCGCATCTTCTCGACGGCGGCGCCGTCGGCTTCGTCCCGTTCGCCCCGCCCCATCCACCGGGAGGCCGCCAGGGCCGCGCTCTCGGTGACCTTGACGAAATCGAGGCCGTCGATGGGATTGCTGTGGGTTGAAGCCATGCTGGTGGCTACCAGGCGAGGGACGGTATTCCCTCGCGGGAGAGTTGGAGCGCCCCGGTAAAGAGGAGCCGCCCGTGTCTTCTCGCGCTTCCGACGTCACCACCCCGCGTTCGCGGCCGCCGATCCTCGACGAACTGCTGACCGCCGGCTGGTCGCCGCTCGTCGCCGTCGTGCTGGCCGGGCTCACCCTCGGGTTCTTCGGCTGGTACGCGGCGATCGTCCCGCGCCACGACGAGATGCTCTCGAACCTGGCGCTGCCGCTCGCCACGCTCGTCGGTGCGCTCGCGGCCGTCTGGCTGTGGCTGGCGTACTGCCATTACTTCGCGCGGCGCGGCGGCATCACGTTCAACCGCGCCCTCCAGTACGACGCCTTGACGTGGATCCCGTTCATCCTGTTGTGGTTCACGTTCGCGTTGCCGGCGCAGTTGACGCACGGCGCGCGCGTCCTGGTCGTCTGCTTGGGCCTGTTCGCCATCGCCAAGGTCGCGATCGCGGCCCGCTTCAATCAGACCGTCCGCGAGGTGCTGGTCGACTTTCTGGTCACCCGGATCGCCATCATCGTGATCGCCGAACTTGCGGCGGTCATCATCGGCCAGCGCGCCGGCTCGCACATCAGCGAGTCGACCCACACCATGCTCGCGGTCTGGGGCCGTTGGGACGCCGTCCACTATCTCGACGTCGCCACCAAGGGCTACGGCGGCACGGACATGGCCTTCTTCCCGCTCTACCCGCTGTTGATCCGCATCCTGGGCGCGCTCACCGGCAACCATCTGATCGCGGGCCTGCTGATCTCGAATGCCTCGTTCTTCTTCGGCCTGCTCTATCTGTACAAGTTGCTCGAGCACGAGTACGACCGGCCGGTCGCGCGACGCGCGATCTTCTACGTCTCGATCTTCCCGTCGGCCGTCTTCTTCTCGGCCGTCTACACCGAGTCGCTGTTCTTCTTCCTGACGGTCGCGTCGTTCTATTACATGCGCGAGCATAAGTGGTGGCACGCCGGCGCGATCGGGTTCCTGGCGGCCCTGACCCGTTCCGAGGGCGTCTTGCTCGCCGTCCCGTTCGCGATCGAATGGTGGGGCACGTATCGCACGCACCTGCGCCAGGGCATCTCGAGCGCGCTGGCCGTCACCCTGATCCCGGCCGGCCTGTTCGTCTACATGGCCTATCTGTGGGTGCTCCGCGGCGATCCGCTCTACTTCTCGCACGTCCAGATCCACTGGAACCGGCACTTCGCGCCGCCCTGGGTCGCGTTCGCCGACGCGTTTTCGAAGTTGATCCACACGACCGCCGGGCAGGTGGCCGCCAACGAGTCGCTCGAGATCGGCTTCACGCTGCTGATGATCGTGGTGCTGATCGCCGGCTGGCGGCGCCTGCGGCCGTCCTACATCGCCTACATGGGGCTCTCGGTCCTGATCCCGATGTCAACCTCCAGCCTGATGTCGATGCCGCGCTTCGCGCTGGTCCTCTTCCCGATGTTCGCGATCCTCGCGCGCTGGGGCGAGAAGCCCTGGATCAACAACGCCATCGTGGCCTTCTCGCTGCCGTTGCTCGGCTTGTTCACGGTGCTCTTCGCCGATTGGTATTGGGTGGCGTAGGCATGATCGCATCCCTCACCCAGCGCCGCGGCGTCCGCCAGTTCGCCAAGTTCGCCGTCGTCGGGCTCTCCGGCACGCTCGTCAACCTGATCATCTTCACGCTGCTGCAGAAGGTCGATCCGCTCCACGCCCAGTGGCTGCATTACGATCTGATCTACACCATCGGCTTCATGGCCGGCGGCGTGTCGAACTACTATCTCAACCGGATCTGGACGTTCCGTTCGACCGGCCACGCGGTCCGCGAGGGCGCCCAGTTCCTGACCGTCTCGCTGATCGCCCTGATCGTGGCGCTCGGCCTGGGCGTACTGCTCCACGGCTACCTCGGCTACGGCCACAAGATGTGGCTGGTCGGCACCATCGGCGGGGTGGTCGTCAACTTCTTCCTGAACAAATATTGGACGTTCAAGCACCTCAACTGATGGATGGGCTGCGCAAGCACTGGTTCGCGATCGCGACGGGGATCGCGATCCTGTTGGGATTCGTCCTGCGCCTCAAGGGCATCCACAACCCGATCTTCGACCACCCGAACTGGCGTCAGGGCGACGAGGCGGCGATCGCGCGCAACTTCGCGCAGCTGAACTTCAACCCGCTCTACCCGCAGACCAACTACGACGGCGCGCCGCCGAACTACGTCGAGCTGGAACTGCAGATCGTCCCGTTCCTGGCCGCGACCCTCTACAAGCTGGTCGGGATCCACGAGATCTTCGGCCGGCTGCTCACGATCGGATTCAGCCTGGCGACCGTCGGCGTGCTCGCCGCATTCGGCCGCTGGCTCTTCTCGAGCCCGGTCGCCGGTCTGGCCGCGGCGTTCGCCTACGCGACCATGCCCGGCGCGGTCTACTACGGCCGTACGTTCACGCCCGACACCACGATGGTCTTCTTCCTCACGCTCGCGCTCTATCTGGGCGCGCGCATGCTGGTCGAGGACGAGGCCCTCGGATGGCGGCGCGTCGCCGGGTCCACGGCATTGCTGACGCTCGCCTATCTCGCCAAGCCGGTCTCGCTGGTCGCCCTGCTTCCGCTGCTCGCGATCGCGATCGCGCGCTGGCGCAACGGACGTACCATGCCGGTCGCTCAGCTGGCCGTCTACTTCGTCGTCCCGCTGGCGGTTTTGGCCTGGTACCAGCACGACGTGTCGTCGCACGCCGAATGGCATTGGAGCAGCGGGATCATGTCGGTCCACGTGATGCCGCTGCTGCGGACCGCGCTGACCGACGGCGGGGCGTTCCTCGCCAAGCTCGGCATCTTCTGGCAGATGCTCGGCCTGCTCGAGCGCACGATGCTCGGACCCGTCGCCGCGCCGCTCGCGGTCATCGGGCTCGGGCTGCTGATCCCGCTCGCGCAGGCGCGCAGCCGTTCGCTGCTTTGGACCTGGCTCGCCGGCGGACTGGCTTACGTGTTCGTGGTGGTCACGTACGAGACGGTCGACTACTACATGCTGCTGCTGCTGCCGCTGGCGGCCCTGCTCTGCGGCGCCGCCGTCGATGCCGCGCGCGTCGCCCTCGCGCGCTTCGCCCCGCGGTATGGGAACCTCGCCTTCGGCGCGCTCGCGCTGGCGCTGGTCGTGGGAACCGCGACCCAAGGCGTCGCGGCGGTCGCGCCCTACTACGCGTACAACAAGCAGGCCTACCGCGACGCGATCGCCCTCGCCAAGACGCTGGATCCGAACGCGCTGGTGGTGACCGCCCACTACGGGCCGGACGTCCTCTATTACATGGACCGGTTCGGCTGGGAAGAGGATCCGACGCTGTGGCGTCCGTTCGACCAGAAGAGCGCGATGCGCAAGGGCGCGCGCTACTTCATCTCGATCGAAGACCGGCGCATGCGCCGCAACCGCGTGCTCTGCGACTGGCTCCAGCAGTTCCCGCTCCTCCAGAAGAGCGGCGCGAGCTGGCCCGTCTACGTCACCGATATGTCGGTGCGCATCCCACACCCGAAGCCGTGCGTTCGCGCCGCGACGGCCCTACGGCAACGGCAGTAAGGATCCGCCAGTCGTGGTCGACTGGCCTTGCGCGGGCGTGCCGGATTCGACCAGTTGGCGGTAGGCGACCAGGCGGTTGAGATTGCGCGCGACGTCCTGCTGCAGATCGTACGAGGCCTTGATGGCCTTGGTCAGGTCCTGCGTGTCGTAGGTGTAGTCGAAGCGCTTGAGATCCTTGAGGATGACCTTGTTGGCATCGTTGAGTTCGAGATAGGCCTTCTGCAGCTGCCGCCCGGCCAGCTGATAGGTCGGATAGTTCCCGATCACGATCTCGCGCTTGAGCTTGGCGTTCTCGATGGCGGCGTGCAGCGCGATCAGCCGCACGCTCTGCGGATCGTAGGGCGAGGCGTCGTCCAAGGTGGCGGCGGCCGCGTCGAAATCGCCCTTTTCGAACTGCACTTGCGCCAGGGCGGCTGCGGCGCTCACGAAGCCCTGGCGGGCGCGCTCGTCGTTCTGATCGACCTTGAGGGCCAGCCGGTACGACAACTCGGCATCGCCGACGTTGCCGCGTGCCAGCGCGTCGTCGCCCTGGTGGACGCGGGTGTCCACGATCCAGCGCTCGACCGGACCCGCACACCCGCCCAGGGCGAGCGCTGCGCAGGCGGCCAGGATCGTCAGCGTCCGGCGGATCATCGCTCTATCCACGCACATGGGCGAAGAAATGCGCCACGAACACGATGATCTCCGCCGAGGTCCACAGGATCAGTTGCGAGACGATCGTCCCGAGGATCGCGGTGAGCGACAAGAAGAACACCATCGAGCGGACCTCCATGACCGAACGCTCGCCCTTGATCGCCTGATCGGTGATCAGCGCGGCGGTCGGATCCACGAACAAGGTGAAGGCGATCGTGCCGATGCCGTTGATCACGCCCGAGAGGCTGACGGCCGTCCGGGCGGCCTCGATATCGATCACGCTCGCCAGGTATGAGGCGGCCACGCCGATCGCGTAGACGCCGGTCACCACGACGTTGAAGATGAACAGGCGGCGCGGCAGCCCGTGCATCGAGAACGTGCGCATCTCGGCGATGCTCGGCCAGCGGTTGGCGCGGAAGATATCCCGCACGACCGAGGGGAGCAGCAGCTGCTTGAGCGCGGCCAGGATCGACTTGCGGCGCTCGAACGAGTCGATGCCGCGGCGGAACATGTAGGTGAACATCGGCAGGAAGGCCGCGAAGAACATCATGCCGAGCGTCCCGCCCAGCACCATGAAGCGCAGCTGCCAGGCGTAGTTGTTCTGGAAGGCGGCGACCGCGACCGGATCGTGGCCGGTGAGCACCTTGACGGCGTTGCCGGCTTGGTCCGAGAGCGGCGCGATCAGCAGCACGCTGAACAGGTTCGCCAGACGCGAGGCCGTGCTGAACAGATTGAAGAGCGAGATGGACGTCGCGATGCGCTTGGTCTGCACCCCGGCCAGACGCGCCGCATAGGCGCCGATGGTCACGCCCTGCACGACGAAGGTGATCAGCATCGCGCCGACCAGCTTCCACGACCACAGGTGAGGCGTTACGTCGACGATCTGCCTGGTCGTCTCCGAGATCGTGACGTAATGATCGCCGCTAAGCGGCACTGCCGGCCCACCCGATCTCGGCACGATCGACCGGACCGAGGACGCACAGGCCCAAGTTCTCGGGCGCGAACAATTCGTGGGCGATGCCGCGGACCTCGTCCAGCGTGACCGCGTCGACCCTGGCCTCGATCTCGTCGGTCGATATCTGGCGGCCGAAGGCGAACTCGTTGCGCCCGAGGCGGATCATGCGGCTCGAGCTGGACTCGAGCGAGAGCGTCAGGCTGCCCTTCATGTGCTCCTTGGCCAGACGCAGTTCCGCCTCGGTCACGCCGCGCTCGCGGACCGCCGCGAACTGCTCGCCGATCACGTCGACGCATTTCTGCACGTTGGCGGCCGACGCGCCGGCGTAGACGCCGAACAGGCCGGCGGCGCGATACGACGCCTGGAACGTATACACGCTGTAGACCAGGCCGAGCTTCTCGCGGATCTCCTGGAAGAGCCGGCTCGACATCCCGCCGCCCAGGATCGTGTCGAGCACCGAGAGCGCGTAGCGCCGCTCGTCGACCGCCGAGAGGCCGCGCGTGCCGAGCACCAGGTGCGCCTGTTCGCTCTCCTTGTGCCGGAACAGCGCGTTCGGCGTGGTCCGCGGCGCCTCGGGGACCGGTAGCGCGCACGCGCCCGCAAAGCCGGCGAAGTTCGCCTCGACCTCGGCCACGAAGGCGTCGTGATCGACGTTGCCGGCGGCGGCCACGATGACGGAGTTGGGCGCGTAGTGGTTGCGCATGTGCGCGCGCAGCGCGTCGGGCGTCACCGCCGCGACGGTCTCGGCGAAGCCGATGGTCGGATCGCCCAGGTTCGCGCCGGCCCACATCGTCTGGATGAACAGGTCGTGGATCAGCTCGTCGGGCGAATCCTCGTACATCTTGATCTCTTCGAGGATGACCTTCTGCTCTTTGGCCAACTCCTCGGGATCGAACGTCGAGTGCAGGAACATGTCGCCGAGCACGTCGAGGGCGAGCGGCAGATGCCGGTCCATCACCTTGGCGTAGTAACAGGTCGACTCTTTGTCGGTGAACGCGTTGAGGTTGCCGCCGATGCCGTCCATCGTCTCGGCGATCTCGCGCGCGGTCCGGCGCGCCGTCCCCTTGAAGAGCATGTGTTCGACGACGTGCGAGATGCCGCGCTCGCCCGGACGTTCGGCGGCCGAACCGACGTCTGCCCAGACGCCGACGGTGGCGGAGCGGACCGCCGGCATCGCCTCGGTCAGCACCCGTACGCCGCTCGGCAGGATCGTCGCTCGGTGCACCGGGGCGCTCATCGCTTCTCCCCTTTGAGGGTCGTGCGCGCCCACTCCTCGTCGAGATAGACGCCGCGCAGCGCTTTGATACGCTCCTCCAGCGCGGCCGTGGATTCGCCGCGCCGCGAACTGACCGTGAAGACGTTGCGCGTGGTCGGGGTCGCCAGGTCGCCGGTGACGATGACGCCCTTGCCGACCGTCAGCGGGACCGCCGCCCACAGGTCCACTTCGGTCACCTGCGGCTCGGCCGCGAAGACCATGCCGATCAGGGTCGTCATCTCGCTTTCGAACGCGGCGCGCGTGAGCGGACCGTGGAACTTCACGCCCGAGACCTTGAGGCCGACGACCAAGCTGTCGTCCACCGAGTTCGCCGAGATCTTGATCACCTGAGCCGGCCATTCGATCGCGAAGACCGCATCGCCGATCCGCTCGGCCTCGACCTTGCGGTTGCCGCTCGCGCGCGCGTCGGCGTCCAAGGTCGCGACCGACGGGGCCGATGCGAGCGCCGCGCCCGGCGCGAGTGTCAGGAGCGCGAGGCCGGCGGCCAGAGCGAGCTTAGTACGATTGTGCAAAATAGGCTCGCACCTTGGCGGGTTCGCCGCACGCGACGCAGACCGACTCGCCGCCCTCGAGCGGGCGGGTGTTCCGGGTGGTCGCGGTGGTCTGGGCCTTGACGTGCGCCTCGCATTCGGGGCGCTCGCACCACGCGACGTCGAGCATGCCCTCGCGGCCCTTGGCTTTGGCGAAGAACTCGTCGCGGTCGGTCACGCGGAAGGTGTGCGTGTCGAGATAGGCCTTGGCCTGATCGTAGAGCGAGGCGTGCACCGCCTCGAGCTGATCGGCCACCGTCGCGGCCAGCGCTTCGAACGCGACCGCCGTCTTGGCACCGTCCTCGCCCTTCTGCTTATCGCGACGGACCAGCATCACGCTGCCGGCCTCGAGATCCTTCGGTCCGATCTCGACGCGCAGCGGCACGCCGCGCATCTCCCACTCGGCATATTTCCAGCCCGGCGACTGGTCGCGCGCGTCGACCTTGACCCGTCGACCGGCCTTGCGCAGCGCCGCCGCCAGTTCGTTGGCCTTCTCCACGGTGGTCGTATCGCCGCCCCGCACGATCGGCACGAACACGACCTCGATCGGCGCTAATTTCGGCGGGATGCGCAGACCGCGATCGTCGCCGTGCACCATGATGACCGCGCCGAGCATGCGCCACGACATACCCCATGAAGTCGTATAGGCGTGTTTGATAGCGCCGTCCGCGTCGGTGAAATCGATGTCGTAGGCCTTCGAGAAGTTCTGCCCGAGATCGTGCGAGGTCGCCGACTGCAGCGCTTTCCCGTCCGGCATCAACGCTTCGATCGAGTAGGTCTCGACCGCGCCGGGGAACCGTTCGCTCGCGCTCTTGGCGCCGGCGTAGACCGGCACGGCCGCGACGTTCTCGGCGAAGTCCCTATACACGTCGAGCATCTTGAGCGTCTCTTCGCGGCCCTCGTCGGCGGTCGCGTGCGCGGTGTGGCCTTCTTGCCAGAGGAACTCCATGGTGCGCAAGAACGGACGCGTGGCCTTCTCCCAGCGCAGGACGTTGGCCCATTGATTGATCAGGATCGGCAGATCGCGATACGACTCGATCCACTGCGCGTACATCGTGCCGATGATCACTTCCGAGGTCGGGCGGATCGCCAGCCGTTCCGTCAGCTTCTCGCCCCCGCCGTGCGTGACCCAGGCGACCTCGGGCGCGAAGCCCTCGACGTGCTCGGCTTCCTTAGTAAGGAGACTCTCGGGGATGAGCAGCGGGAAGTAGGCGTTCTCGTGCCCGGTCGCCTTGAACCGCTCGTCCAGGTGCTTCTGCAGGTTCTCCCACATGCCGAAGCCGTGCGGTCGCAGCACGACGCACCCCCGGACGGGCGAATACGAGACCAGTTCGGCCTTGATGCAGACCGCGGTATACCAGGCGGAGAGGTCGGCCGCCTTGGGCGGGATCTCCTTGACGACGGGCGTGAGGGTTTCGGACATGACCGGGCCCGGTTCGAGCGGGTTGCGGTCCCAGCCTCCCGCCGGGACGGCTTTGGACTCTTTCTGGACGGTCGCTTGCCAGAATGCGGTCATGGCAACTGAATACGCCCGCAAACGCGACGAGCTTTTCGTCGTCCGGATCTGGACCGAACCGGCCCAATACGCCGCGACCTGGCGCGCATCGGTCACCCACGTGGCGACGCGCGAATGCCGCTATCTGCTCGGCTACGCCGAACTTTGCGAGTTCCTGGACCGCTGGCGCGATGCCGAGTGCGGACCCGGCGACGCGGCCGCCGCCCAGGCCAGAGCCCGGGTCACCCTCGGCGATAGCAGGTAGCGGCCCTTTGCGGTCTCGGCGACGAGTTCGTCGCGATAGCGGCCGGCGTCGTCCGGCCGGGACGACCGGCCGGCCAGGTCGACCAGCAAGGCGAGCGCCTCGAGCAGCAACCGCTTCCGGACGCCGGTTCCGCGGAGATTCTCGCGCGCTTCCTCGAGAAATCCGGTCGCCGCCAGGGGATCGTCCGCGATCGAGGCGATCCCGGCGGCGACCAGCGCGCCGGCCGTGATGCCGGCCTCGCCGACCGAGCGGGCCATCCGCAGGCTCTCCGCCGCCGTCGCGGCGGCCGCGGCGCCGTCGCCTTCGAGCGCCTGCAGTTCCGCGTATGCCGTCAGGATCGCCGAGCCGATATCGTCCCCCTCGAAGCCGGCCTTCTGTTCTTGCGCTCGTTCCAAGAGCGCGCGCGCCGCCTCGAGTTCTCCGAGTTCCAACTCGAAGCTCGCCCAGTTGATCCGGTTGGCGGCGATCGCGCGCTGGGCGTTGAGCGAGGCGAACATGTCGACCGAGCGCGCGAACGCGCTCCGCATGGTGGCGGCGTCCCCGGCCGAGAACGCGGCGATCGCCGTCAGCGCGGTGCCCAGCGCCTGGGCGTGGACGTTGCCGGCGGTCTTCCCGATCGCCAGCATCTCCTCGCCGACGCGACCGCAGCCTTCGTGGTCCTCGACCGTCTCGGTGATGGCCGCCTCGGCGAACAGGAAGTTCAACCGCCGTTCGAGCGGCGCGTCGGCCGCGAGCAGGCCGCGCTGCGTCTCGATCTCGCGACCCGCGCCCTCCAGGTCGCCCGAGCGCGCGAGCATGTGGACCAGGTCGATGCGCAGCCGCGCCTCGATGTGGGCGGCACCCGCTCGCGACGCGATCGCGATGCCGTCGCGAAACGTCCGCGCGGCTTCGCCCAGACGGCCGGTCAACGCTTCCATGCAGCCGCGCGCATCGTAGGCGGTCGCGAGCAGCGCGTCGTCGCCCACCTCCTCGGCCAGCGCGACCATACGCGCGACCTCGAGGGCCGACGCCTTGGCGTCGACCAGCTGCCGGGCGTGCTTCTCGCGCTCCTCGGCGAGACCGAAACGCGCGCGTGCGTCGACCACCTCCGCGACGGTCAGCGCCCGATCGAGCAGCCGGCCGCAACGCTCGACGTCGCCGAAGCGCGAGAGCGCGCGCGCGCCGGTTGTCGCCGCGGCGAACGCGGTCGCATCGTCGCTGGTGGCGGCGAGCGCGCGCTCCGCGTAGTCGGCGGCGGCGTCGCGCGCGAAGATCGCGAGCGCCGCGCGGGCCGCCGCCAGGTACGCGGCGGCCGCGTTCTCCGGTCGATCCGCAAGCAGCCAGTGCGACGCAAGCGTCGCGGAGCCCGCGTGGTCCGGCAGTCTCGCCAGCGACGCCGCGATCCGGCCGTGGCGCGCCGCTCGCACGTCGTGAGCCGTCGATTCGTAGATCGCGGCGCGTACGAGCGCATGCGAGAACGCATAGTCGACCCCGCCGCCGGTCTCGCGTACCAGCGAGCGCTCGATCATGACGGCCAGCCCGTCCAAGACCTCGTAGTCGCGCCAGCCGCCGACCACCGCCACCGTCTCGAGCATGAACTCCGTGCCGATGGTCGCGGCCACCTCGAGCATCGTGCGCACGGCCGGATCGAGGCGGTCCGTTCGCGCCAGCACGACGTCGCGCAGACTCAGACCGGTCGACGGCTCGTCGGGCAAGGCGCCGCCTTCGACGAAATCGCGCACGAGTTGGGTGACGAACAGCGGGTTGCCCTCGCTTCGCGCGAACAGCCGGTCCGCCAGGTCCGCCGGCGCGCCGTCGATCGAGGCCGAGAGCGCCAGCATCTGCTCGATATCGTCGCGCTCGAGCGGACGCAGCGAGAGCGCCGACGCGCGGTGCTCGCGCTGCAGCGCGCGCCGCAGTCCGTGCAGCGGCGACGCGGCGTCGATCTCTTCCGCACGGTAGGTCGCGACCACCAGCACGGGGAGCGCGCCCGCACGCCGGGCCAGCGCGTCGAGGACCTCGATCACGCCGGCGTTGGCCCAGTGCAGATCTTCGAGCACCAACAGCAACGGCCGGGCCCGCGCGACCGCCTCGAAGCAGTGGGCGATCGCATCGTAGAGACGTCGCCGCGCGGCCGCCCCTTCGAGCGGCGGCGCCTCCGGCAGGCCGGGGACGAGCGCTTCGATCTCGGGGACGAGCACCGCCAGGGCCGAGAGCCAGACGAACTCGACATCGCTCTCGCCGATCAGCGGCAATCCGCGCCGCAGGGCCTCGACGAATGCCTGGTAGGGCTGCGATTCGGGCTTCGAGGTCGCACCGATCAACACGCGTCCGCCCTCGGCTTCGACCGCGACCGCGAGCTCCGAGACCAGTCGCGACTTGCCCATGCCGGGGTCGCCCGAGAGGAATACGACGTTTCCGCGACCGCCCGCCGCCCGGCGCCAGGCCGCCCGCAACTCGTCGAGTTCGGTCCGCCGGCCGGCGAACGGCAGCGGCTGGTGATCGCGCGGCAGCGCCAGCCGGGTCGGCGCGCCCTGCGACGGGATCGCGTCGTTGGCGAGGATCGCGTCGCGCAACGCGCGCGTCTCGGGCATCGGTTCGACCCGCATCTCGGTCGCAAGCGCGGTGGCGAAACGGTCGTACGCCGCCAAGGCCGCGGTCCGGTCGCCCGCCTCGTACTTCACGCTCATCGCCACCCGGAGCGCCGATTCACGCAGCGGATCGACCGCGAAGATACGTTCGAGGAGGCGGTCCGCATCGGCGAAGCGCCGTTCCCGCCGGGCGGCCGTCGCGCGTTCCAAGCAGCGCTCGAGATAGAGCGACCGGAGCCGCTCGCGCGCCGCCACGATCGGCTCGTCGTAACACTCCGGCAAGAGGTCGCCGGCGTAGGCCTCGATGCCGTCGCCGTCTTCGAAGGCGAACACGTCGACGCGCGCCGGAGCCGCCGGGTTCCAGGCGACGCCGGTGGCGTCGGCCAGCAGCCACTCCACTCCGGGCGGCAACGCCTGCGCCAACCGGTGGAGGTGGCGACGCAGATTCGTGCGGGCGCTCTCGCGCGATTCGTCCGGCCAGAACATCGCCGCCAGCTGGCTGCGCGAGACCCGTTCGCGCCGGAGGATCAGCCACGCGAGCAGCGGGAGCGCGCGCGGCGGAGCCACGTAGCGCCACGGGGCCCCGTCGTAACGGAAACTCGGCTCGCCGAACAAGCGGACGTCCAGGAGTGCGGGCACGCCTGGTTCATCCGCCGTCGGGCGCCGATTACCTACGGCTATGGGAACATGGCGACCGCATCGGTACCGCCCAGTCCCTGGAAGTAGGTCGCGGTCGAGGCGCCGGTGTAGGGCGGCGCGTACGCCTGCACCTCGGCGAACGCGTAGTTGCAGACGTACATGTTGCCGTCTTGGTCGATCATCGCGCACTGCGGGTTCGGGGAGATCCCGAGCGAGTACGTCGCGACCGCCGAGTTCGGCGGGTAGATATTGACCCGCTGTGCGAACGGGTCGGCCTCGATGATCTGATTGGTGTTGCCCGAGTAGGCGATCGTGTGCGGTCCGCTCACCGGTGCCGCGGCGGTGCTCGTCAGGCTGACCGACGGCGAGGCTCCGTTGAACGGTCGCTGGTACAACTGGATGACGCCGCCGTTGCCGACGTACAGATCGCCGGCGACGTTGCTCCGGAAGAACAGGACGTTCGGCGAGTTCATCCCCTGCGAGATGGTCGTGGTCGCGGTCTGGTTCGCGAACGGCGCGGGGTAGCCGGTCACCGTGTTGTTCCCGCCGTTGGCGACGAACAGGTCGCCTGCGACCGGATCGAAGATGACGCCGTTCGGCTGGTGGACCGCGTTCGAGACGACGCCCGGCGCACCCGTGTACGGCGGCGTGAAGACGGCCACCGTGTTGTTCCCGAAGTTGGAGACGGCGATGTCTTGCGTGAACCGGTCGAGCGCCATACCCTGCGGCGTGCTGATGCCGGTCGACATGGTCGCGATCGGCGCGCCCGTGTACGGCGGTGCGTATTCGGTGACGGTGTCGTTACCGCCATTGCAGACGAACAGGTCGCCGCTCGCGTCGAAGAGCACGAAGGTCGGCCCGTTGACGCCCTGCGTCACGGTCGCCACCGGCGCATTGGGCACGCCCACCAGGAAGACCATGACGGTGTTGCTGGGCCGGCTCGCGACCGCCATCTCCTGATCCATGTTGAGGTTGATGGTCGCGGCGCAGACGGCGCCCGCGAGCTGACAGGCCGGCGAGGTCGCGGTCGCGTTGACGACCAGCGTCGCCTGCCGGAAGTTCGGCGAGGTCGCGGTGATGGTGCCGCCGTTGATGGCGACGTTGGTCCAATTGTTCCCGGCGTTGTTGAAGGTCGCCGAATAGACCGGAGCGCCCGGGCCGACGATGGCCGCGCCGGTCGCGTCGCGCGTCACGATCGAGATGGTCATCGGCGCGTTCCACGCTTCGGCGTGATAGTAGCCCGTGTTGGCCGCCTTGATCAGCGCGCCTTGGGTCGGCACCAGGTCGAAGCTGACCGGAACGCCGTCCAGGGTGGCCGTGACGACGGTGCTCGCACCCGAGACGATGGTCAGCGGTACCGACTGGTTCTGCGAGAGCAGGGCGCCGCCCGGGTTGCCGCCGCTGACGGTGCCGGAGTAGGTCGCGATGCCGAGCGTGTAGGCGCCCGGAGCGAGCGCGAACGCGATGGTGCACGTCAGTCCGTTGGCTCCGGCGACGCAGTTCGGATTGGAGGCGTTGAGATTCGCCGTGACGGTCTGGCCGCCGGCGGTGCAGGTGACGCAGCCGGCGTTCGGCGTCGCGAGGATCTTGAGCGACTGCGTGCCGGAGGAGACGTAGGCCGGCGTTTTCGATCCGGTTCCGCTGCCGGCGGCGAACGGGACGGTGATCTGGAGAGAACCGCCGGTCGCACCGGCGACCGCACCGGCCGTCGCCGGAAGCGTGCTCTGCGAACCGCCGGAGCAGGCCGCGAGTCCCGCGGCCAAGACGACCGCGCAGAAGCGCGTGACGAGGGTACGTTTCATTGGATGATGACTCCTGACGTGCTGACGACCACGGCGATGCTTGCGGAGACGTTGGACGCGTCTTTGACGGTCACGGTGCAGGCGCCGGAGGCGGTCGGGGTGATCGTATACGTGACGGACGGGCCGGTCGCGCCCGAAGCGGCGATGCCGGCGATGCCGGCGCAGGTGTCGCTCTCGACGAGCGCGCCGTTGTAGCCGGGTTCGCTGACGTTCGACGTCTGCGCGTTGGCGACGCCGGTCGCGTTGAAGGCGAGCGCATTGGGCGCGGCCATCGGCGGATTGGCCGGCGGCGTGGGCGTCGGCGTCGGTGTCGGGGTCGGGGTCGGGGTCGCGAGCGCGTTGGTGGCGACCGGGTTGAATGCGACCGTGCCGCCCCCGCAGCCGACCGCCAGCGCGAGCGCGGCAATACCGGCAGCGGCCGGGAGCCGGTTCCTCATCGAATGCAAAATCCTCATGGACGGCATGCTAGAGAGGCCGCGTCCACAAAGCGTCCAAGTGAGCCATCGTGCCTAAACTGACCCGCATCTACACGCGCACCGGCGACGACGGGACGACCGGCCTGGTCGGGGGCCAGCGCGTCCCCAAGAACGCGCTGCGCATCGAAGTCTACGGAACGGTCGACGAATGTTCGAGCGCGATCGGCATCGCGCGCGCCGAACTCCGGCCGCTGATCCCGGCGCACCCGCGCGCGGCGCGGCTCGACGCGTGGCTCGCCTGGGTGCAGGACGCGCTCTTCAATCTCGGGAGCGACCTCGCGACGCTGCCTAAGGATCGCTGGGAGGGCATGCCGCTGATCGAGGCGCGCGACGCGACCGCGCTCGAGCGCGCTATCGACGAGGCCCAAGCATCGCTCGAACCGCTGGCGAACTTCATCCTGCCGAGCGGCACGCCCGCGGGCGCGCACCTGCACCTGGCGCGGACCATCTGCCGCCGAGCCGAACGGCTGCTCTTCACGCTGCGCGAGAAAGAGGGCGATGTGGCTGACGAGCCGCTGACGTTCCTCAACCGGCTCTCCGACGCGCTCTTCGTCTGGGCGCGCTGGATCAACGCGGAATTGGGGGCGCCGGAGTACCTGTGGACGCCCAAGACGGAACCGCCGCCTCCGCAGGCCTGAGGCCGAACGGCCGTTGGACGGTTTTTGGACTACCTCGCGCTAGCATCGCGAGGATGATACAGAAGAGTCTTCGCCGGGACGAGACGTTCGTGGTGCGCATCTGGAGCGAGGGCCAGGCGGCCAGCTGGCGCGCCTCGGTCACCAACGTGGCCAACGGCGAGCGCCGCTATTTCACCGCTTACGACGAACTGACGGACGCGCTCGAGCGCTGGCGAAGCAGCTGATCGTAGCGAAACAGCGCCGCGATGGTGACCGCATCGTTGATCTTGCCGGCACCGGCCGCCGCCAGCGCCTCTGCCGCCGGAACCCGGACCAGCTCGATACGCTCCACGTCCTCTTGTTCGTCGACGACGTGCTCGATGTCGCTCGCCAGAAACAGGCTCACCGGCTGCGCCACGATCGACGGGATCTCGTAGAGCACGCCAAGCGGCTCCCACGACCGTGCCAGCACCCCCAGTTCCTCGCGCAGTTCGCGCTTCGCGCACGCGAGGGCGTCCTCGCCCGGTTCCGCCCCGCCCTTGACGATCTCGATCGCCTCGGCAGCGATCGCGAAACGCGCCTGACGGGTGAAGAGCAGATCGCCGTCGTCGTCGACCAGCACGGCCGACGGCGGAGGGCAGTCGATCAGCACGTGTTCGCCGTGCGCGCCGGAAGGGTGCACGATGGCATGCGCCTCGACCGCGATCCAGCGGTTGCGGTAGACCTCGCGTTTGGAGACGCGTGCATACCCGCTCGCTCCTCGCCCGGCAGTTTCTGCCATCCAGCCCTCTTGGGGGGACGGGCCCGGGCGCCCTGCGAACCGGGCGGCTATGTCGTTCGTCCAACAGCTCTTCGCCACCAGCAACGTCGACAAACTGCGCGAGTTCGCGAAGGGCAGGACGCTCCGGCGGGCGCTGACCGCGAAGGACCTGGTCGCCATCGGCCTCGGCACGATGATCGGCGGGGGGATCTTCACCACCATCGGGACCGGCGTCCAAGGCGCCGGCCCGGCGGTCATCATCTCGTATCTGCTCGCCGGACTGACCTCGTTCTTCGCCGCCCTCTGCTATGCCGAACTCGGCGCGATGGTCCCGGTCGCCGGATCCGCCTACACCTACGCGTACGCGACCATGGGCAAGCTGTTCGCCTGGATCATCGGGTTCGCACTGATCTTCGAATACGGCATCAGCGCCGCCCCGGTCGCCCAGCAGTTCTCGGCCTCGCTGCAGGACGTGTTCAAGACGATCGGCATCGCGTTGCCGACCTGGGCGCAGACCTCGAACCTGGTCATCCACGGCGCCTGGTGGCAGCTGTGGACGTACGACTGGGCGCACTCGCAGTGCGACGTGCTCGGCGCGATCTTCGTGCTGGGCCTGTGCGTGCTGCTCTCGATCGGCATCCGCGAATCCGCCACCACCAACAACGTCTTCGTGGTCCTCAAGATCTCCGCGCTGATCGTCTTCATCGGCGCCGGGTTGTTCCTGTTCCACGCCGCCAACCTGCACGATTTCAACCCGCACGGCTGGGGCTCGATGATGCCGTTCGGCGGCGCGACCGAGAGCGGCCAGATCGGCATCATCCCGATCGCGGCCTACGTCTTCTTCAGCTACATCGGTTTCGACACCGCGACCACGACCGCCGAGGAATGCAAGAACCCCTCGCGCGACGTGCCGCTCGGCGTCATCGGCGCCCTCGCCATCGGCACCGTGATCTACTGCGCGACCGCCGTGGTCCTGCTCGGCGCCGTTCCGTGGCAGAAGGTCCCGGCCCTCAATCCGCTCGTCTACGCGCTCGAACCGCTGCATCAGCCGTGGCTGCGCTGGGTGATCACGATGGGCGTGCTCGCGGGCACGACCAGCGTCGCGCTCTCGTCGCTGCTCGGCCAGACCCGCATCTTCTACGTGATGGCGCGCGACAAGATGCTCCCGCCGATCGTCTCGAAGATCCATCCGCGCTTCAAAACGCCGGTCGCGACCACCATGCTCACCGGCGTCGCGGTCGCGATCCTCACCTTGATCGTGCCGCTCAACCAGCTGCTCAACTTGGTGAACATCGGCACGCTGATCGCCTTCTCGGTCGTCTGCGCCGGCGTGCTCTACCTGCGCCACCGCCGCCCGGATCTGCCGCGCTCGTTCAAAGTGCCGTTCGCGCCCTATTTCCCGATCGCCGGCATCCTGTGCTCGCTCTTCCTGGCGGTCTTCGGCCTCTCGCGCACGACCTGGCTCTGGTTCGCCGGCGCGCTCGTCCTCGGCCTGATCTTCTTCTTCTGCTACGGCTTCCGAAACTCCAACCCCGACGAGATCGAACCCGTCGTCGAACCCGAAGCGCTCGAATACTAGCCGAGGTGGACGTCGACACCCCGGAGACGCGGCCCGCATCGTGGCTGGTGCCGTACTTCGCCATCGCATCCGCCACGATCGTCGCGGTCACAATCGCTTGGCTCCTGGTATCGACGCAAACCGTCTTCCCGGTGCGCATCCACGATACGCTCGTCTCGGACCTGGCGGCGAGCGGGTCGAAGGCAGCACCCGCCGCAGACAGCCTCGCAGCGATCCGGACTCGCGAGCTCGCCGCATTGGCCGCGAACGGCATCCCCCGACAGGGCGTCGTCGCCGGACCCGTTGAGAACGAGTACGACCGCGAACACCGGTACTATTCGGCCAGACAGACGCTGAGCGTTCCCGCAGACGACTACCCGCGCTTCGCGAAGCTGTCCAATCGCATCAATCGCCTCAAGGACCCCGACTTCAGCCTCTCGTTCCCGCAACTTCCGTTCCAGACGGGACTGACGCTGTTGCTGATCGCGGCGTTCGTGGTCGGCTCGGTTTCGACGGTCGCGCTCGAAACGCGCAGGGCCGACGTCCAACGGGCGCCCAAGGGCATGCATCCGGCCATCGTCGCGACTCAAACGCTCACCTATGGCGTCATCGCAGCCCTCGCCATCTTTTACGCCCACCTGCTCGGCGACGGCATCGTCTGGGCGTTCTTAGCGATCGAGGGGATCTTCATCGTCTCGCTCGCCGTCTGGCTCTACCAAACCCGGCGCTCCTGGACCCAATCGCAAGGCTATCGCATCGCCTGGTACGCCTACCTATCGGCACTCCTCACCTGCACGATCGTCGTCATCATCGCCGCCGCACAACCGGTGGTCTAGCCGCCCGTCGTATCTAAACCGACGTAGTCTAGGAGATGGCTCCTGGGGGACGGGCCGGGCCCCACCTGCATCGAGGGGCGTGTGAAGGGAGGAGCGGAGCCAGGATGGCGGGAGCGACGACGAGGCGAGCAGCTTTTTTGCACGATGCAAAAAAGCGAGCGTCCCATCGATGCAGGTGGGGCCCGGGCCGTCCCCCAGGAACCGTCTCCGGCGGAGAAGCTACTCCGTCGAGTTGTCGACGGAATTCGCCGACGTCAACACGCCCGTCTGGACGTCGACGCGCGAGCTGCGCTTGTCGTAGCTGACGCGCACGCCGAAGGCGCGGCCGAAGGCCTTCATGCCGATCATCACCCGGCCTTGCACGCGGAACGGCGCGTGCTTGAGCGTCATCGGCATGCCGTTATAGGTGGCGTGCACGTCGCCGACCTTGACGCGCAGCGACTTGTCGCCGCGCGAGACGACGACTTCGCCGGTCGCGCGGTTCTCGCTGGTGGTCGCGCCGAGCGCTTCGGCCAGCGGCCGCAGCGGGACGTAGACCTTATCGCTGGTGGTGACCGGCGAGACGTCGCTCTGCAGCGTCTGGCCGTCGACGCGCATCTCGACCGGACGCGAGAACGCCAGCAGGGCGGAGGCCATGGTGGCGGCCGCGGCCGTCAGCACGATCGTCTGCCAGGCCGGCTTGCGATAGGTCATCGCAGGGCGACGGTCTCGTGGGCGTAGTCGGGATACTTCTCGACGATGACCTTCTCGATCTCGAGGCGCAGGGCGTCGAGCAGTTCCGCTTCGGGGAACGTGCCGACCAGCTCGCCCGCGCGATAGATCGCGCCTTTGCCCTTGCCGCCGGCGACGCCGACGTCGGCCATCTTGGATTCGCCCGGACCGTTGACGACGCAGCCCATCACCGCGACCTTGACCGGCGCGGTGTACTCCTTGGCGATCTTCTCGACTTGCTCGCCGAGCGCCAGCACCGAGATCTCGGCGCGGCCGCACGACGGGCATGCGGTGATCTCGAAGCCCTTCTCGCGCAAGCCGAGCGACTTGAGGATGCCCCAGCAGACCGGGACCTCTTCGACCGGATCGGCGGCCAGCGAGACGCGGATGGTATCGCCGATGCCTTCGAACAACAGGATGCCGAGGCCGATCGACGATTTGATCGTGCCGTCGCGCAGCATGCCGGCCTCGGTGATGCCGAGGTGGAGCGGATACGGCGTGTCGCGTTCGCGCAGGCGCTTGTCCATCAAGCGATAGGCGGCGACCGTCATCATCACGTCGTGGGCCTTGAGCGAGATCACGATGTCGCGGTGGTCGAGGCCCTCGAGGATCTCGACGTGGCGCATGGCCGACTCGACCATGGCGGCGGGCGAGAGCCCCAGCGTCTTCTCGAGGTCGGGCGCGAGCGAACCGAGGTTGACGCCGATCCGGATCGGGATGCCTTTGGCCTTGGCGGCCGCTACGACTTCCTGCGTCTTGGCGACGTCGCGGATGTTGCCCGGATTCAAGCGGAGCTTGGCGACGCCGGCGTCGATCGCGGCCAGCGCCATCTTGTGGTCGAAGTGGATGTCGGCGACGATCGGCACCGGCGAGCGGCTCACGATAGCCGGCATGCCGGCCGCGTCGGGCGCGTCCTTGACGGTCACCCGGACGACTTCGCAGCCTTCCATCGCGAGCGCGTAGATCTGCGCGAGGGTGGCGTCCGCATCGGCCGTGTCGGTCGTGGTCATGGACTGCACGACGACCGGATGGCCGCCGCCGATCCAGACGCTCTTGGCGTCGCTCTTGCCGGTCTTGTTCTGCAAGAAGACCGGCCGGCTCTCGCGGCGCACGCTGATCAATTCAGCGCGCCTCCGCCGTTGACGATGCGCAGGATGTCGTGCGCCGCGATCACCAGCATCAGCACCATCAGCGCCGCGAATCCGGCGATGTGCACGAATGCCTCGTGCTCGGGGTCGACCGGCTTGCGGCGGAGCATCTCGGCGACGATGAAGGCCGCCCGACCGCCGTCGAGCGCCGGCAACGGCAGCAGGTTGAAGACGCCAAGCGCGATCGAGATCAATGCGGCAAACCGGAAGTAGACGCCCCAGCCGAGGTCTTGAATCGTCCCGGCGGTCTGGCCCATTCCGATCGGTCCGCGGATCTGGCCGACGTACTGCGTGAAGTGGGTCGCGATCGCGATGAGGCTCGAGACCTCTTGATCGACGACGTCGACGTACTCATTGCCGGCGGCCGCGAACGCCTCGAAGAACCCGACGCGTTCGAACGACGAGACCGGGCTGAAGCCGATGCAGCCCATGCCCGCGCCGACCGCGACCGGGCACGGGGCCGGCGTGATGGTCGCCGCCAACGGCGATCCGCCGCGCGAATACGCGATCGCGAGCGGTTTGCCCAGCGAACCGTGGATGATCTTGATCATCGCATCCCCGGTCGCCATCGCCTTACCGTCGATGCTGACGATCTTGTCGCCGGGTTGGAGGCCGGCCTTCATCGCGGGCGATCCGTCCGTGATCGGACCGATCGTCGTGCCGGCGTTGGGCGTCATCTGGCCGAACGCGAAGACCGCGACCAACAGGATGAGATACGCGAGGATGAAGTTCGCGATCGGGCCGGCGACCACGATGGCCAGCCGCTTGCCGGTCGACTTCGACTGGAAGTTGCCGTCGGTCGGCACGCCCGTCTCGAGGAACTCGCGGCGCTGCTCGGCCTCCGAGGTCTTGTTGTCCTCGCCTTCCATCGCGCAGTAGCCGCCGATCGGCAACGCGCGTAGCGAGTAGAGGGTGCCGCTGCGGGGGCTCGTCCAGCCGTAGACCTTGGGACCCATGCCGACCGCGAACTCGTTCACCTTGACGCCATTGCGGCGCGCGACGATGAAGTGTCCGTACTCGTGCAGCACGACCAGGATGGAGAGCGTCAGCAAGAAGATCAGGATCTTCCCGATCGACGCCAGCGTGATGAGCCCTAGGAGCATACTACCTCTTCCAATGCGTGGGCCGCCCGCAGGCGAGCGTCCCGGTCCGCCGCGCGGACCCCGTCTAATGTTACGTCGGCCGCGGGCGTTCCGCGCAAGACTTTTTCGATGAGGGCCGGGATCTGTCCGAACCGCAACCGCCCCTCAACGAAGGCTGACACGGCAACCTCGTTGGCGGCTGAGAGCATGGCCGGCGCCGTCCCCCCGGTCTCCAAGGCCTGGTAGGCCAGCCGCAGGCACGGGAACCGCTCGAGATCGGGCCGTTCGAACTCGTAACGCAGTGCGGCCGCGCCCGGTTTCGCCCCCAGGGCGGCTACGACGTCGGGCGATCCCTCGACGACGGTCGGGGTGACGAGGCGGTCCGGCCAGGCGAGCGCGTAGCCGATCGGCACTCGCATGTCCGGGGCGCAGAGTTGGGCTTTGACGCTGCCGTCCGTGAAGATCGCGAAAGCGTGGGCGATCGACTGCGGGTGGACGACCACCGCGATCTGCGAGCCGGGGAAGCCGAACAGGCGGCTGGCCTCGATGACCTCGAGCCCCTTGTTCATCAGGCTAGCCGAGTCGACCGTGTTCTTGGTGCCCATCTGCCAAGTCGGGTGGGCGAGCGCTTGCTCGACGGTGGCGTTCGCGATCTCGTCGCGGCTGCGCCGCAAGAACGGGCCGCCCGAGGCGGTCAGCACGATCTGCGCGACCCGCGCGCGATCTTCTCCGGCCAGGCATTGGAAGACGGCGCTGTGTTCGCTGTCGACCGGCAACAGGTGCGAGCCGCTCCGTCCGGCCGCCGCGACCAGCAGTTCGCCGGCGGCGACGATCAGTTCTTTGTTGGCGACCGCGATGTCGATGCCGCGTTCGACCGCCGCGAAGACCGCGTCGAACGCGACGAAGCCGTCGGTCGCCGCCAGCACGACGTCGGCGCCCGATTCGAGCGCGACCCGGCGCAGACCGTCGGGACCGTCGCCGCCGTCGGTCGCGATCGCGGGCGCGAAGCGCGCGACCTGCTCGCGCAGCAGCGCGACGTTGCGGCCGGCCGCAAGGCCCGCGACTTCGAAACGGTCCGGGTGACGCGCGATCACGTCGAGCGCCTGGGTGCCGATCGATCCTGTCGAGCCGAGGATCGCGACCCGCCGTCGAGCGCTCACTGGACCGCCAGCACGCCGAGCAGATGGAGCGCCCCGAAGAACGCCATCCCGCCGAACAGATACGAGTCGAACCGGTCGAGCACGCCGCCGTGCCCTTGGATCACCGTGCCGGTATCCTTGACGCCGGCGTCGCGCTTGAGGGCCGACTCGACCAGGTCGCCGGCCTGTGCGGCGATCGCGGTGCACAGCCCCAGCAGCGCGCCCTGCCAGAGCGCCAGATGCATCTCCGGCCAGCTCGCGATCGCGACCCCGAGCGCGGCCACCAGGACGAGCGCCCCGACCGACCCCTCGACCGTCTTCTTCGGCGAGATGCGCGTCAGACGGTTGCGCCCGAACAGCGTCCCGACCACCATCCCGAGCACGTCGGTCATCGCGATCAGCACGATCGCCATCAGCGCGAGCCACAGACCCGAGTTCCCGGGCAGGTCGCGGATGAACACGAAGTAGCTGAGCGACTTGCCGATGTAGAGGACCGCGAGCAGCGTGTAGGCCGTCCGCGCGAAGTAGCCCATCTGCTCGCCGTACATGCCGATCCAGAACGTCGCGATGACGATCGCGGCCAGCAACACGCCTTCCCACTTGTGGAGCAGGCCGAGTCCGGCCAGCACGACGTAGGCCGCCACGCCGACGACGGCGATCGGATACTCGAGCGGCTGACCCTTCATCGCGCACAGGGCGTTGAGTTCGTAGATGCACGCCAGGCCGATGACCAGCAGCAGCAGATAGAACGTCCACGGGTTGAAGACGGTCGCCAGACCGAAGACCGCCAGGATCAAGCCGACCACGATGCGCCGGGTGGTGATCGGATTGCCGCGCACGCCTTCGAGCGCGGGATTCGCGGCCTCTCGGCTCACGTCCCGAACCGGCGCAGCCGGCTCCGGAACTCGCCGAGCGCGCGGACGAACTCTTCCCGCCCGAAGTCGGGCCAGTACACGTCGCTCATCACCAGTTCGGTGTAGGCCGCCTGGTAGAGCAAGAAGTTCGAGAGGCGATGCTCGCCGCCCGGACGGATCAGCAGATCCGGATCGGGCAGCTCGGCGGTGAACAGATACGACGCGATCCGGGCTTCGTCCACGTCCTCGGGAGCGAGCGTCCCGGCCTTGACGTCGCGCGCGATCGCCTGGACGGCGCGCTCGAGTTCGAGCCGCGAGGAGTAGTTGACCGCCAGGTTCAGCTGTACGCCGGTATTGCCGGCGGTCGCGTCCTGGAGCGAACGGAGCGCCTCGCGAGAGCGCTCCGGCAGCTCTTCCCACGCGCCCAGGATGCGGACGCGGACGTCGTTGCGCTGGAGTTCGGCCAGCTCGCTGCGCGCGAAGAAGATGCACAGCTCGAAGAGCAGCGAGATCTCGTTCTTCTCGCGCGACCAGTTCTCGGTCGAGAAACCGTAGACGGTCAGGTGTTTGACGCCCTCGTCCTTGGCGGCCTGGAGCACCTCGCGCAGGGCGACGATGCCGCGGCGGTGACCCTCGATGGCCGGCAGATTGCGCGAGCGCGCCCAGCGGCGGTTGCCGTCCATGATGATCGCGACGTGGGCGGGTCCCCCGGTACGGGCGCTCACGGCTGCGGTCCGCGTTCGTAGGACGCGTAGCCGAGGGTGAGCGCGAGCGCCTCGTCGCCGTCGGCCCGGACCCGCAGCACGCGCAGATCGCCGACCCCGTACCAGTGGCCGACGGGGGCGAGCACGGATACGCGAACGCGGCGATCGCCTACGGCGCGCCGCGCTTGCACGTCGGTCATCATGACCAGATCCGAGGGCTCCGCTAGGTCGGAGATATCAGACCTCCATCACTTCTTTTTCTTTGCTCGCGACCAGCGCGTCGATCTCTTTGGTGAAGCGGTCGGTCAGCTTCTGGAGCGTGTCCTGCGAGCGCTTGTTGGCGTCCTCGGTGATCTCGCCGTTCTTGAGCTGGGTCTTGAGGTCGTCGTGGGCCTTGTGGCGCACGTTGCGGACGGCGATCTTGCCGTCCTCGGCCTTCTTCTTGATGATCTTGACGAGGTCTTTGCGACGCTCTTCGTTGAGCGGCGGGACGCTCAGGCGGATGCTCTGGCCGTCGACGTTGGGGGTCAGGCCGAGGTCGCTCTTCTCGATGGCCTTGCGGATGTCGGGTACGACGCCTTTGTCGTAGGCCGAGATCACCAGCGTCCGCGAGTCCGGAACCGAGACGCCGGCGACTTGCTTGAGCGGGACCGAGTTGCCGTAGGCCTCGACGTGCAGGCGGTCGAGCAGGGCGGGCGTGGCCCGGCCGGTGCGGATCGACGAGAACTCGGCGCGCGTCGCGTCGACGCATTTGCTCATCTTCGCTTCGACGTCTTTGAAGTCGGTGCTCATGGTATCTCCCGGAAAGTGCGTGGAAGAGGTTATTGCGCGGAGACCGGCACGATATCCTTACCGACGAAGGTGCCGATGTTCTCGCCCCAGACCACCCGGCGGATATTCCCGGCATTGGCCATGTCGAATACGATGATCGGCAGACGGTTGTCCATGCAGAGCGCCATCGCGGTCGAATCCATCACCTCGAGACCGCGCTGGAGCACGTCCATGTAGTCGAGATGGTCGAAGCGGGTGGCGGTCGGATCCTTCTTGGGATCGGCGGTGTAGATGCCGTCGACCTTGGTCGCCTTGAGGATGGCCTGCGCCCCGACCTCGACCGCGCGCAGCGCGGCGGTCGTATCGGTGGTGAAGTACGGGTTGCCGGTGCCGGCCGCGAAGATCACGACCCGGCCCTTCTCCAAGTGGCGGATCGCGCGGCGGCGGATATACGGCTCGGCGATCTGGTGCATGGCGATGGCGGTCTGGACGCGCGACGCGACGCCCATCCGCTCGAGCGAGTCTTGCAGGGCGAGCGCGTTGATGACGGTCGCGAGCATGCCCATATAGTCGGCGGTCGCGCGATCCATGCCGGCCTCTTCGTGGACCTTGCCGCGCCAGATGTTGCCGCCCCCCACCACGACCGCGATCGACACGCCGTCCGCCGCGACCTCGCCGATCTGCTCGGCCATGGCGCGGGTGGTGTTCACGTCGACGCCGGTCTCGGTCCCGGAGAACGCTTCCCCCGAGATCTTCAACAATATGCGTCGATATTTGGGGGAGGCGTTCATCCTATTGCTGGTCGTCGCCGAGCGCGAACTTGGAGAAGCGGCGGACCTTGATCTTCTCGCCGAGGAATCCGACCGCGGCGTTGATCAGATCGGTGATCGAGAGCGCGTCGTCCTTGACGAAGCGCTGGTCGAGCAGGACGTGGTCCTCGTACCACTTGTTGAGCTTGCCGTCGACGATCTTGGTGACGATGTCGGCCGGCTTGCCGGGCGGCACCGAGGCCGCGAGTTCGGTCTTGACGCCTTCGAGGACCTCGGCCGGAACGCTCTCGCGATCCAGGTACTGCGGCGACATGGCGGCGACGTGCATCGCGATGTCGCGGCCGAGTTCGCCGAACTTCGGATTGCGCGCGACGAAGTCGGTCTCGCAGTTGACCTCGACCAGCACGCCGATCTTGCCGCCGGCGTGGACGTAGGCGGTCACCAGGCCCTCGTTGGCGCTGCGTTCGGCCTTCTTCTCGGCCGCGGCGGCGCCGCGCGCGAGCAGCACTTCTTTGGCCTTGGCGATGTCGCCCGCGGCCTCGATGAGGGCCTTGCGGCAATCCATCATCGGAGCGGCGGTCTCTTCGCGGAGGGCTTTGATCTCGTCGGCTTTGGGTTGGTAGGTAGCGGTCGACACCGTGAGTTTACTCCAGCTGGGCTCGGAAGGGTGAGGGAGAGGTCCTAACGCCCGCGCTTACGCGCGGGCGGCTTCGGCTTCGGCCAGGGTCGGCTCGGCCGCTTCTTCGTAGGCCGGCGCTTCGGCGTAGGCCGCGTCCGTGTCGTACGACGATTCGCTCTCGGTCCGGCCCTCGATGATGGCGTTGGCGATCTTGCCGACCATCAGCTTGACGGCGCGGATGGCGTCGTCGTTGCCGGGGATCGGGTAGGCGATCTCGTCCGGATCGCAATTCGTGTCGATGACCGCGATGATCGGGATGTTCAGCTTCTTGGCCTCGAGGACCGCGATGCGTTCTTTCTTCGGATCGACGATGAAGATCGCGTCCGGCAAGCGGTGCATGTCCTTGATGCCGCCGAGGAAGCGCTCGAGCTTGTTCAGCTCGTCCTGCAGCTTCGAGACCTCTTTCTTGGGGAGGCGGTCGAAGTCGCCTTGCGCCTTCATGTTCTCGAGTTCGCGCAGACGCGCGATGCGCTTCTGGATCGTGGCGAAGTTGGTGAGCGTGCCGCCCAGCCAGCGCTGGTTGACGAAGTACGTGCCGGCGCGCTCGGCTTCGTCCTTGACGACGTCCTGCGCCTGTTTCTTGGTGCCGACGAACAGGATGACCTTACCGGCGCGCGAGAGCTGCTTGACCACTTCGTAGGTCAGGCGCATCTTCTGCACGGTCTGGGCCAGGTCGATGATGTAGATGCCGTTACGCTCTTGGAAGATGTACGGCTTCATTTTCGGATTCCAGCGACGCGTCTGGTGACCGAAGTGCACGCCCGCTTCGAGCAGTTCGCGCATGGTGATGACGGACATGGGAAAGAGACCTTTCTGCTGGTCCGGGTCGCGCTGCCCTCCTGGCGATGCGGCCGGTTCGAACCATAGCATCCCGCCTCGTGCGAGATGAAGTGAACAACCGCGCGAGTATAGCACGGGCTAGGGCTTTGGGTCTACCGGCGAAGGGGCCGAGCGGCCGATGCGGGTAGTGTCGCCTCGATGAGACGTTTATCGGAACTCTTGGCAGTCGCTACGCTTCTGACGCTCGCCGCCTGCGGGGGCGGCGGAAAGCCGGCCCAGGGGCCGAGCGAGGTGCCGGCATCCGCCCAGCCTGCCGATCAGACCTCGGCGGCGCCGGCGGACGCGGGCGCGGCCAGCACCGCCCCGGGTGCGACGCAGACCCCGGCTCCGACCCCGACCCCGAACGCCAACCTGCTCTCCTATGCCAACGGGACCCGGGTGGTCGCCTATCCGGCCGGCCTGACCTCGGACCCCGACGACCTGGCGATCGGATCCATCGGGATCAAGGAGGGCACGCCCGGCCCGTACGTCTTCGTCTATGAACTGCCGAGCGTCCAGCATATCGATGCCTTCAGCGTGAGCCTGGACGCGGCCGATCCGGGCGCGCCCAAGCACACGGCGACCGTCGCGACCTCGACCACCAGCGCCACCGACGGATTCAGCGACGTAGGGAGCGTCTCACCGTCGGCCGCGGAGGGCGCCGCCACCATCAAGGCAGGCCGCGACGCCCGCTGGGTCCGGGTCACCTACGACGGCCCCGACCCCAAAGGCTGGGAAGGCATCAGTGCCTCCGGTGCGCTCCCGGGCCCGCGGACCGGTCCGGCCATCGCGCAGATCTTCATCGAGCACGACCACCCGTACGCGGGCGGAAAGGACAACGGGGCGGGAACGGCCGACGATCCCTGGTACGTCCGTACCACCACCGTCGGCGACGGCCTGACGCTCTACCATTGCTATTCCGAGAAGGGCGGCGTCACCTCGACCGGCACCGTGACGGCCGGCCGGACGTACGCGTTCACGCACGAGGGCCAGCCCGGCAGGCTCGTCATCAACGACGAGGGCACCCAGATGGTGGGCACCTTCGGCAGCGGACCGATGCACTACACCGCGACCGCGACCGTGCCCAAGTACTGCGTCGCCGAACCGCCGACGGGACACGGGACCAACCACATCCTCGTGCTCGACACGCCCGCACATGCGGATCCGTATCCGCTGCACGACTACGACGATCAGGCGAAGCCGTACACGTTCACGCGCATCCCGGCCGGCTTCGTCGACGCGACCTGGCTGGCCGGTCAGAACATGGTGATCCTCAACGGCATCTGCGATTCGTCGCAGTTCCTCTCGCCCGCGCAGGGAAGGCTGTTGAACGACTTCGTCGCGGCCGGACACAAGCTCGCGATCTACAACGCCGATATGTGCGGCGAGACGACGGCCTACGACTTCTTGCCGTACCAGTTCACCACGTCCAATCCGGGCGCGAGCGGCGCGCACGGCGACCGCCTCATCGAGGTCGAATCCGACGATCTCGGGTCGCTCGACAAGAACGACACGAAGCGCTACCTCGACGCGCTCGGCTACGCCAAGAACGAGAACAACCAGATCGGCGATGCCAATACGGTGACCGCGAAGGACGACCACTGGTGCGGTCACCTGTTCGGGACGAACGCGAAGCACGTCAACGGATTCATGCAGATGTACGCGCCGTACGGGAAAGGCGTCTTCATCTTCGGCGGCTTCGATATGGACGACAACGGCCTGCCGCAATACGAGCGCATGCGCGACTTGGAGCTGGGTCTCACGATGCCGGCCGATCTGCCGTGCAACGTCCGCGTCGACATGGCGTTCGTGCTGCAGCCCAGCCAAGAGGCGACGTTCGTGGCCGGTAAGGCGCAGACGCTGCCGTTCGATATGGAAGTGCTGGCCAACCAGGGTTGGAAGGGACACGTAACGGTCGCGACCACCGGGAGCTTCCCGGCGACCGTGACGCCCGAACAGTTCGATATCGACGGCACGACCCAACCGCTCAAGCTCGCGGTCTCGATCCCAGCGACCACCAAGCCCGGGACGTATACCGTCACCGTGACGGCGAGCGATGCGAGCGGGAAGGCCTCGCAGGCCGTGCTGACCTTCAACGGCGACGCGCCGCTCAAGAAGATCCCGAAGAAACAGCGCCGCATCCGTCTCTATGGCATCCACTTCGACACCGCGAGCGCGAAGATCCAGCCGCGTTCGGAACCCGTCATCAAGGAGATCGCCGATCTGATGAACGGCGACCACACACTGCGCTTCCAGGTCGAAGGCCACACCGATTCCGACGGGGGCGCCGCATACAACCTCGCGCTCTCGCAAGCGCGCGCCAAAGCGGTCGTGAGCGATCTGATCCACCGCTACCACATCGCCGCATCGCGCCTGGTACCGAAGGGCTTCGGCCTGACGAGACCGGTCGCTTCGAACGCGACGGCGGGCGGCAAAGCGCTCAATCGCCGGGTGGAGCTGTTGCGGCTGTGAAGGATGCGATGACACGAACGATCGCGACGCTGCTCGCCGCCTCTCTTACCCTGTCCGCCGGCTGCTCCGGCGGAAGCGCCGGCACCACCGTCGCGGCCGATCGGTCGACCATGTTCGTGGCCGCTCCCTGCCCGCCGCCCGATGAACCCGACGCGCTCGCCGGCATCGAGGGATGGGCGCCCGGCGCCGGAGCGGCCTCGAAGATGGGCTCCGGCGCGCAGGACAACATGGGCGGATTCGGTGCGGCGATGGGCGGCGGCGCGGCCGCCACCGCGACCCCGTCTCCGGCCGCGAGCGGCGGCTGCGCGACCTTCTCGCCGTTCCTCAACGACCGCCTCGCCAAGTTCGCCGCGCTGCGCAAGCAGCTCCCGACCACGTCGTACGACGTGGCGGCGGCGGCCGCGACCTTCACCTCGCCCGATGCCGCGTTCGCTTTCGTGCGCGACGTGATCAAGACGGACGCGTATGCGGGCGAGATGCGCGGCGCGCGCGGGACGCTCGCGAGCAAGGCCGGATCGCCGGCCGACAAAGCGGCGCTGCTCCACGACCTGCTCGCCGCCCAATCCGTCCCGTCGCGCTACGTCCACGCGTCGCTCGCCGATGCCGACGCCGCCAAGATCGTCGCCTCCGCGACCGCGGCGACGCCCGTCGATCCGAAGGCGATCGTGGCGACCCAGACCGCCAAGGATGCCATCGCGGCCGGCCTCGCATCGGCACGGCAGCAAGCCGCGACCGCCGCGGCGATGCTAGCGGGCAAAGGCGCGGCGCTGGCGACCGGGGACGGCACGGCCGCGCTGATGGCGAACGTACGCGACCATTGGTGGCTGCAAGCCCAGATCGGCGGCGCGTGGGTCGACCTCGATCCGACGTTGCCCGGCGCGTCCCGCGGGGCGCATCTCGGGCCGGCGCCCGCCGGCGACCCGGTCGACGACCTGCCGGCCTCGATCGCCCAGACGATCGCGGTGCGGCTGATCGCGGATACCGGCAGCGGGAAGCTCGCGACCCTCGCGCAAGCCCGATCGACGACGGCCGAGGCGTTCGAAGCGCCGATCGTGGTGCGAATGAATCCGGCCGCGGCCGACGACGCGACCATCCGCACGCAGACGCAGTTCGTGCCGACCGTCACGATCGGCGGCGCCGGCGGCGCGGGCGACACGTTCGTACCCGACGCAGGCGGCTCGCGTCTGGTCGCGCTCTATCTCGAGACCGAGTCCGATGGGCCGGGGCGCATGCCGGCCATCCACCGCCAGACGGTGGTCGACCGGCGCGGCGCCGACGGCAAGACCATCGATCCGGCGTGGACCCAAGCCAAGACGGCCTACGCGCTCAGCTTCACGTACGCCGGACTCGAAGCGACCGGCGACGGCGATCCGGTCTACGACGCGAGCGTCTCGATCGACGAGCTGTTGAACGCGGCGCTGGCCGCCGACTTCGCGGCGGCGCACCCGGGTACGATCGCCATCCCCCCGGGCGCGGACTTCTCGTATCCGTACGAAGCGCACCGGTTCTTCCAATACGACGCGAGCGTGCGCGGCGCGATGCGCGCGCAGAATCCGGCGCTCACCTGGACGTTCGATCATCCGTCGATCGCGCTGCTCGAGCAGAGCTTCGATCTGCGCGCCGACGGACTGCGCGTCGCGCAGACGTTCGACATCGTCGACAACGCGATGACGGCGCTGGCGAACGGCAAGGTCGCGAGCGCCGAGAACCTGACCCGCGGCATCGAAGACACCAGCGTCGAGGGTTCCCTCGTGAGCCAGGATGGAACGCAGATCGATACCGGCGCCGTCTTCGCGGCCGCGAAGTCCGCCGGCATCGCGACCGCCGCGTTGCCGCAGGCCGATGGCACGGTCCGTATCGCGCCGGCGTCGCCGGTGACGATCGACGGGGCGAGCGCCTACGGGTATCTCGAAGTGGATCCGGCCAGCGGCAACGCGGTCGGCCGGATGGCGTCGGGCGCGGGCCAAGCGATGACGGAACGTTCGATCCTCGAGAAGGCGGTCGAGCGCTACAGCGACATCAAGGGCATCGGCCGCTGCATCAACTGCTTCTTCTCCGGCATGGCGAGCGCGCTCGAAGGCGATCGCCAGCACGGGAATAAGTTCGGGCAGTGCCTGGCGGACGCGCTCTGCCAGTGGGTGGTCGACCGCACCTTCGACTGGCTGCTGGTGCACGGTTTCGACTGGGAAGGCACCGGTATGAACCTCGTGAGCGGTCCGTACTCGGACATCGCGGGCGAAGTGCTGCGCGGCGGCCCGACCGGCGCTATCTGCAATGGCGTGGGTACGAAGAATCCGTACTCCCGTCCCATCATCGGATGACTCCACCACACACCGAAAGGATCAACGTGAAACGAACCCTCGCATTCGCCGCGGCGGCGTTGCTCATGCTCGCGGCATGCTCCGGCAAGACGACGACCACGACGACCACCACCGACACCACCACGGTCGCGAGCGCCGCACCGGCCGACGCGTCGGCAGCGCCCGCGGCGGCGACGGCCGCGCCGGCCGCCGCTGCCGCGAACGACGCGTGCGCGCTCGTGACCCAGGCCGAGGCATCGACCGCGATGGGCGCGTCCGCCGCGGCGCCGATCGCCAAGACCGACCACGACGGCTATACGTCGTGCCGCTACTACGACCCGACCAAGACCAAGAACGTGTTCGTCCAGTACGTGGATCCGAAGATCGCCGAGCAGATGGGCCCGATGGGCGGCAAAGACGTCGCGGGCGTCGGGGATAAGGCGACCTGGCTCGCGGGTTCGATCTTCGTCACCAAGGGCGGCAAGGCGGCCCAGATCGGCCTCTACCTCAACGCCAACAGCATGAAGGCCATGGACCCGGGCGAATCGGCCCTCGCGAAGACCGCCGCCGACCGGATGTAGCCGGCCGGCGGGCTCCCGCTCACTAAGGGGTTCCTACGGGGCCGCCGAAGACCAAGCTGATGCGTTGGCTTGTTACCGGCGGCCTCGGTTTTATCGGTTCGAACTTCGTGCGGCAGTCGTTGCGCGACCGGCCCGAGCTCGAGATCGTCAATCTGGATGCGATGACCTATGCCGGGAATCCGGCCAATCTGCGCGACGTCGAGGCGGACCCGCGGTACCGCTTCGTCCGCGGCGATATCTGCGATCCGGACGCCGTCCGCGAGGCCATAGGAGACGGCACCGACGCGATCGTCAACTTCGCCGCCGAGACGCACGTCGACCGCTCGATCCTCGCGCCCGAGGCCTTCCTCAAGACCGATATCCTCGGCACGCACGTGCTGCTCGAAGCGGTGCGCGAGCACGAGATCCCGCGCTACCTGCAGGTCTCGACCGACGAGGTCTACGGCGACGTCGCCGATGGCGAATCGAGCGAGGGCGATCCGCTGCGGCCGCGCAGTCCGTACAGCGCGAGCAAGGCCGGCGGCGACCTCCAAGTGCTGGCCTACTGGACGACCTACGAGACGCCCGTGCTGATCACCCGCGGGAGCAACACCTACGGGCCGTACCAGTATCCCGAGAAGCTCATCCCGCTCTTCGTCACGAACCTGATCGACGACGAGGCGGTCCCGGTCTACGGGGACGGACTGCAGATCCGCGACTGGCTCCACGTCGACGACCACGCCCGCGGCATCGCGCACGTGCTCGAGCACGGCGCGTTCGGTAACGTCTACAACATCGGGGGCGGCAACCCGCGCACCAATCTCGAGATCACCCAACGCCTCCTCGACGGCTGCGGACGCTCGAAAGCGACGCACGTCAAGCACGTCACCGACCGGCCGGGCCACGATCGCCGCTATGCGGTCGACACCGCCAAGGCCGGCGGCATCGGCTGGCGGCCGCAGGTCGACTTCGAGACCGGATTGGAGGCCACGATCGAGTGGTACCGCGAGAACGAATCGTGGTGGCGTCCGCTCAAGTCCGGCGAATTCCGCGACTACTACACCCGCCAATATGCTGGGAGATAACTTTGAAGGGCGTCATCCTCGCCGGCGGTCTCGGGTCGCGCTTGCGCCCGCTGACCAAGGTCACCAACAAGCATCTCCTGCCGATCTACGACAAGCCGATGATCTACTATCCGATCGAGACGCTGGTCACGGCGGGCATCCGGGATATCATGATCGTCACCGGCGGCAACTCGGCCGGTGATTTCTTGCGGCTCCTCGGCAACGGCAGCGACTTCGGCCTCAAGGACATCTACTACACGTACCAGGAGGGCGAGGGCGGCATCGCCGACGCGCTCAAGCTCTGCGAGCACTTCGCCGAGAACGAACGGATCGCCGTGATCCTCGGCGACAACATCCTCCAGGACGACATCTCGCCGTACGTCCGCGCCTTCGAGGCGCAGGCGTCCGGGGCGCGCATCCTGCTCAAGCACGTCGAGGATCCGGAGCGCTTCGGCGTTCCCGAGCTCGATGGCGAGCGTATCGTGCGCATCGAGGAGAAGCCGGCCGAACCGAAGAGCGACTATGCGGTGACGGGGATCTACATGTACGACTCGCGCGTCTTCGACTTCTGCCGCGACCTCAAACCGTCCAGCCGCGGCGAGCTCGAGATCACCGACGTCAACAACGCCTACATCGATGCCGGCGACATGTACTACGACGTCCTCGAGGGCTGGTGGACGGATGCCGGCCAGTTCGAATCGCTCTATCGCGCCACCCAGCTGGTCGCCGGCGAGCGCGGCATCCCGGCCGGCTAGAGCGCCGGCAAGGCCAGGTCGCGCGGCGACACGATCGACGGTACGGCCGGCCACCGGATCCCCAGCGACGGCGACGCGTAGTGCGCGCCCTCGAAGGCGTCCGGATCGAACGGGACCATCATGCGATAGCGCACGATCGTCTGCTCGCACAACGTCTGGAACCCGTGCAGGTACCCCGCCGGGATGAACAGCTGCTCGTCGCGCGCGTCGTCGAGTTCGACCGAGATCCAACGCCCGAACGACGGCGACCCCGGGCGCGCGTCGGCGACCACGTCGAATATCCGGCCGCGCGTGCACGACACGTACTTGGCCTCGGGCATCGCCGCCAGCGTCCCGTGCAGTCCGCGGAGGGTATGCGTGCGCAGGTTACGCGAGACGCTCTCCTGCGCGACGTCGACCGGGAGGCCGCGTTCGCGAAATGCGGCTTGGTCGAAGGTCCGGCCGAAGCTGCCCCGTTCGTCCGGGGTCGGGACCGATCCGACGAGGACGACGCCGGGCAGATCCAACTCGCGGAACGTCAGTCCGGCCATATCGCGAGCTCGGGGACGAAGGTCACGAAGCGGCCGCCCCAGGCCCGGATACCGTCGAGCTGCGCGGCGACCTCGTCGCGGATGTTCCACGGCAAGATGACGACGTAGTCCGGCCTCTCGTCGAAGATCCGTTCGGGCGCGACGATCGGGATGCGCGACCCCGGCATCAGCCGGCCCTGTTTGGCCGTGTTGCGGTCCGCCACGAACGCGATCGCGTCGCGACGGACCCCGGCCGTGTTGAGGAACGTGTTGCCCTTGGCCGCAGCGCCGTAGGCGGCGACCGTCTTGCCGTCGCGAGCCGCGTCCGAGAGGAACCGGACGGCCGCATCGCAGATCGCGCGGACGCGTTCCGCGAAACCGCCGTAGCCCGGGAGCGCGTCCAGGCCGGCGTCGCGCTCGGCGTGGCGGACCGCCTCGACGGACGCTTCGACCGGATGCGCGCCGCGATGGCCGAACCACACGCGCAGAGAGCCCCCGTGCGTCGGCAGCTCCTCGACGGACCAGACCTCGAGTCCGTGGGCGCGAAGGACGGGCTCCAGCGAGACCAGGGCCAGATACGAATAATGTTCCTGGTAGATGGTGTCGAAGAGCGCGCCGTCGATCAACCGGAGGAGGTGCGGGAACTCGAACGAACCGGCGCCGCCGGCGGCCAGCAGCCGCGCGAATCCTTCGACGAAATCGTGCAGGTCGGGGACGTGGGCGAGCACGTTGTTCGCGATCATCAGATCGGCGGCGCCGTCCCGCGCGAGCACCGCGGTGGCCGTCTCCGCCCCGAAGAACGCGACCTCCGTCCGCACGCCGCGCGCGATCGCCGCCTGCGCGACGTCGCCGCTCGGATCGATGCCCAGCACCGGTATCCCGCGACGCACGAAGTATTGCAGCAGGTAGCCGTCGTTGCTGGCGACCTCGACGACCAGCGAACGGCCGTCCAATCCCAGGCGCGCGATCGTCGCGTCGGCATAGCGCTCGCTGTGCGCGAGCCACGAGTCCGAGTAAGACGAGTAGTAGGCGTACGCGTCGTTGAATATCTCCTCGCGACGCTCGAAGGCCGGGACCTGGACCAGCAGACAGCGATCGCAGACGAACGCGTGGAGCGGGTAGTAGGTCTGCGGCTCGAACGTCCGAGCCGGCTCGACGTACGCGTTCGAGAGCGGCTGCATGCCGAGATCGACGAAGGTCGTGCCCAGCGGGGCCGCGCAGGCGCGACAGACCAGCTCGCTCACGCGAGCCGCTTCAGCCACGAGCCCGGCCAGTACGTCACGTTCTGCGTGAGGCCGACCGACTCGTCGAACGGCCACGCGGGCTGCGCCAGTTCGAACTCCGGGTGTGCCGCCAGGAAGGTCTGCCCGGCGTGGAACGGATTGTCGGTCGCCCAGCCTGGCTGCGAGCGCGGCGCGCCATCGAGATCCCGCATGATGCCGTCGGTGGCGACGATGTAGCTCCCGGGGGAGACCATCGGCGCGTACGCTTCGAGTTCGGCCAGCACGTGGTCGTAGGTGTGGTTCGAATCGAGGATGACCATCACGCGCTCCGTTGGACCGATCCGGCCGCGTACGTCGGCCACGATCTCGGGGGCGACCGAACTGCCGACGATCGTCTCGATGCGTCTCCGCAACGGGTGGGCCTCGAGCGCCGCGCGGTTGTGCTCGCGGATCTCGATATCGATGCCGATCACGCGACCGCTTCCCATCGCTTCGAAAAGCGAGGCGTAATACACGAGCGAACCGCCGTGGGCGATGCCGGTCTCGACGATGACGTCGGGCCTCACCGCATAGATCGCTTCCTGCATCCGGACCATGTCGTCGGGCAACTGGATGATCGGCCGGCCGAACCAGCTGAACGTGTACACGTGCTTGGCGTCCCAGCCGGCCCGCAGCCACGCGGCGCTGGCGAGGTCGAACGCCCGCGGATCGCTGGTCGGGTACGTCTCGTCGCGCTCGCCGTCCTCGAAGCGGACCGTGCCGGTGGCGAAGTCGACGGTGACGCGGCCTTTGGTCAGATCCATGCTCAACCTTTCATCAATCGGACGATCGCCGGGACCGGATCGGCCGGGACGAATCCGGTCCGGTCGCGGAGCGCGTCGATCTTGATCGGGGTCGCGCGCCGCGTGTCGGCTCCTTCTCCATAGGAGACGTCGGCCCCCAGATGTTCCCGGAGCAGCGCCGCGATCTCGGCATTGGCCACGTTCCGCCCGGAGGCCACGTTGCAGCGGAGCTGTCCGCCATACCGCGTCAGCCGCAAGACGCCTTCGACCGCGTCGTCGAGCGCGATGTAGTCCTTCGCACTGGCGGCGCCGCTGCGGAGCACGAGCGCTCCGGTCGAGCGCGCCTCGCGCACGATATCGGCGAGGAACGTCGGACCCTCGGCACGGATCGGGACCACGTTCGAAAGCCGGGCGACCCGCGCGCCGTCGCCGGCCATCGAGAACGTCAGCGCCTCGCCGAAGAGCTTGGACGCGTCGTAGGCGCGGTCCGGATCCGACGGGTCGATCTGGATCTGCGTGGCCTCGTCCGTAGCCCCATCGCGATAGATCCGCGTCGACGAGAGATACGTGAAGGTGTCGTACGAGCGGCTCGCCAGGAGCGACGCTGCGTAGCCCGCATGCGCCTCGAGCAGCTCTTCGGCCGGACGCGTGCGGAAGTCGGCGGTGATCCCGACCGCATAGATCGCGTGCCCCCAGCGCCCCACGGGCGGTGCGTCGCCACGACCGACCGCCCGCACCGTCTCGCCGTCCGCGCGCAGCCGTTCGACGATCGCTCCGCCGACGAAACCTCCGGCGCCGAAGACCGTGTAGCCGTTACTCACGCCGGCCGATGAGCGTCGCCGGGATGCCGGCATAGACGCCGTAGGCTTCGAGCACGCCGCGCGCCATCGACATCGCGCCCAGCACGCAGCCGCGTCCGAGACGCGCGCCCTCGAGGACGGTCGCGCCGGCGCCGAGCCACGCGTCGTCCTCGATCACGACGCCGCCGCGCGACGGGGCGAACCGCTGCTCCTTGATCGTCCGGGACGCGGAGCGATACGCGTGGTCGGATCCCACGATCGTGCAGTTAGCCGCGATCAGGACGTCGCAACCGATCGTCACGCCGTTCCCGGAATAGATGACGGTGCCCGAATTGACGTAGGTCCCCCGGCCGATCACGATGTCGCCGGCGCCGCCGACCGGTTTGATCTTCACGAACGCGTCGATCCGCACGTCGTCCCCGATGACGATCCGAGTGCCCCGGACGGAGTCCTCGATATCGGCCAGCGGCGACACGATGGCGCTCGCGGAGATCTCAATCACGGGACAGCTCCTCATAGGCCGCGATCTGGCGTTCGGTCAGCGCGGCCACGTCGCCGCCGTCGTAGTACGTGCGGTACCATCGCGCCGTCCACTCCAGCGCATCGGCCAGGCGCAGCCGGGATCCCCAACCGAGCTCGCGGATCGCGTCGGACGAATCGAGCGTCAGCACGGCGGCTTCGACGTACTCCGGAGGCGCCGACGCGAACGACGGCGAGATGCCGAGCGCAGAGGCCGCCGCCGAGACGACGTCCCGGACCGGCGCGACGTCGCGCGCGTCCGGGCCGAAGTTCCAGGCCCGCGCGATGCTCGCGCCCTCGCCCGCGAGCGCGCGCTCGGCGAGCCGGACGTAACCGTCGATGGCGTCCAGGACGTGCTGCCAAGGCCGAACCGCGTCGGGATAGCGGATCGCGAGCTCGCCGCCGCCGAAGGCCGCCCGCACCACGTCCGGGACGAGGCGTTCGTCCGCCCAATCGCCGCCGCCGATGACGTTTCCGGCGCGCGCCGTCGCGACGGCGACGCCGCGCTCGCTGAGGAACGCATCCCGGTAGGATGCCGTCGCGATCTCCGAGGCGGCCTTGCTCGCGCTGTACGGGTCGTAGCCGCCCAGCGGGTCGCTCTCGCGAAACGGCCTGGGGACCGGTCCGTGCGCGTAGACCTTATCCGTCGTCACCGCGACGATTCCGACCACGTCCCGACAGTGGCGCGCCGCCTCGAGGACGGAGACCGTGCCCATCAGATTGACGTCCCAGGTCTCGACCGGATCGCGATACGAGCGCCGCACCAGCGGCTGGGCCGCCAGGTGGAAGACGATCTCGGGCGCGGCTTCCAGCATGCGCGCCGCTAGGGTTTCGCGATCGCGAAGGTCGGCGATCGTCGAAGCGGCCACGCGCCGCGACACGAGCGCCGCGTCGAACATCGCCGGCTCCGTGTCCGGCGCGAGCGCGTACCCGAAGACTTTGGCGCCGGCGACCGCGAGCCGCGTCGCCAACCAGGATCCTTTGAAACCGGTGTGACCGGTGAGGAAGACGCGTCGGCCCTGCCAGACGCTAGCGGTCACGCCACACCTTCCACGGCGCGTCGCCGGCGCGCCAGAGCGCTTCGAGCTGGTTGCGATCTCGCAGGGTATCCATCGCCTGCCAGAATCCCGGATGTTCGAACGCGTGGAGTTCGCCGGCCGCGGCGAGCGACTCGAGCGGCTCGCGCTCGAAGTGGGTCGCATCCCCGGCGATCGCGTCGAGCACGGCCGGTGAGAGCACGAAGAACCCGCCGTTGATCCAGCCTCCGTCGCCGACCGGCTTCTCGCGGAAGCTCCGGACGGATGTCCCATCGAGATCGAGCGCGCCGTATCGGCCGGGTGGCTGCACCGCCGTCACGGTCGCGCGCCTGCCGTGCGAACGATGGAACGCGAGCAATGCGTCGAGGTCGACGTCTGCAAGTCCGTCGCCGTACGTGCAGAAGAACGCCTCCTCGTCGCGGACGTACGGGGCGACCCGCTTGAGCCGCCCGCCGGTCATCGTCTCTTCGCCGGTATCGACCAGCGTGACGCGCCACGGCTCGGCGGCCCGCTGGTGCACCTCGACGCGATCCGCCGCGAGGTCGATGGTGACGTCCGAGTTGTGGATCAGGTAGTTCGCGAAGTACTCCTTGATCATGTAGCCCCGGTAGCCGAGCGCCACGACGAAGTCCGTCACGCCGAAGGAACCGTAGTACTTCATCAGATGCCACAGGATCGGCCGTCCGCCGATCTCGACCATCGGTTTTGGGCGCGAGACCGTCTCCTCGGAGATGCGCGTGCCGAGGCCGCCGGCCAGGATCACAACCTTCATGAGGCGTCGTTCGCTGGCAGGCCCGCCAGCGCTTGCGCGAAGGCGAGAACGTCGGCCGGCTGGCCGGCCGCCCGAACCCCGCGATTCACGGTCTCCTGGAGGGCGCCGGAGAACGCCTCGCGGCGGCCGGCCTCCTCGACCGTGCGCGGCGGATAGGCGTTGTAGACGTCCTGGAGGCGCTGGGCGTATTCGCTCCAATGTGCCGAGGAACGGCGGCCGTAGACGTGATGCCGCACCATCGGGGCTTCGACGCAGACGGTGCATCCCGCGACGTCGAGCTCCCGAATGCGGCGACCGCGCGCGAGACGGATGAGGAATTCCCAATCCTCGAGGACGCCGAACGTCTCGTTGAAATAGCCCGAGACCGGCAGGCACGACCGGCGGTGGGCGACCGCGTTGAGCGCGAGCCGGTTGCTCGACCAGTCCAGGTCGCCGCCGGCTCCCAAGCCGCTGGCGAATTCCGACGCAGCGACGACGTCGCCGCCGCTCCCCAGCACGGCCAGCCGGGAGGCCGCGACGGTCACCTCGGTCGACGGGTCGGCGAACGCGCGCGCGACCGCCGCGAGATACCCCGGTTCGAAGCGGTTGTCGTCGTCGAGATAGGCGACCACTTCGCCCTGCACCCCGTGGAGCCCGAGATTGCGCGCCGCCGAGACGCCGCGCGCGCGGCGGAGCCGCGACACCCGCACGCGATCCTGGAGTCCCAGGCGCCGGACGAAGCCGCTCGGGTCGACGCTGCCGTCGCAGACCACGATGGCCTCCCAGTGCGGGTAGGTCTGCGCGCGCAGCGATCGCAACGCCCGGTCCAATTCGCCGGTGCGACCGGAGAACGGGACCACCACGCTGATCAGCCCTTCGCCGCGAAGCGTCTCGGGCGATGCGTCCGGGACCAGGTCGATGGAAGCGCGCGTGCGTTCGACCAGCGGTACGAGTTCGGCGGCTCGCGCCGCGAATTCGGCGGCAAAGGGGCCGGCGATCTCCAGCACCTTCTTCTCGAGCATCCGCATCAATTCGCCGCGGTAGCCGGCCAGCCGCGCGTGGTGTTCGGGACGCGTGTACCGTTCGAGGATCGTGCAGAACTCGCGCAGCTGGTCCCCGGTCGCCACGAAGTTCTTCACGCCGCTGCGATTCTCGCCGTGCATGCGTATGATGGCCTGCGGTTTGCTCACGAACGCGAAACGCTTGCCGTTCGCCGCCAGCCGCAGGTCGTACTCGTAGTCGAGCAGGATACCCAGCCCTTCGTCGAGATCGCCGAGCTCGCGGAAGAACTCGCGCGGGAACAGCATGGTCGGCATGTACATGCAGTTGTCGCGGGTGAGCAGCGACGCCAGTTCGTTCCGGTCGCGGTAGTAGTCCGCGCCGTCGAAGGACGGATGTTCGAAATAGTCGCCGACGTTGCCGGCGGCGTCGGCGATCGAGATCGAGAAATACGGGATGTCGATCTCCGGATTGGACCGCAGGAATGCGAGCGCGTCTTCGACCAGCGTCGGGAGCAGCATGTCGTCGGCCGAGAGGAACACGACGTAATCGCCGAGCGCCTCCCTGATGCCGTAGTTGTGGTTGCGCTGGATCCCGACGTTCTCGGGATGCACGACGACGCGCAGCCGCGGGTCGCCGAACGCCGAGATCGCCTCCAGCGAGGCGTCCGTCGAGGCGTTGTCGAGGACGAGGACGTCGAGATTCCGATAGGTCTGTCCGAGAGCGCTGGAAATGGCGTCGCCCACGCAATGCGCGTAGTTGTACGACGTAATCACGATCGTTACGAGCGGTTCGGTCAAAAGCACCTCGGAAACGCGTTCTTCGGACAATGACTTTATCGGCCCGGGTCAAAGGTTCCATTAGTATGCCCAACTACTACCGGTCCTTCGGCCTCGAGCGCGATCCGTTCATCGATACGGCCGATCCGTACTTCTATTGCGAGTTGGGCACGCTGCGCAAGGCGAGGGAGCGGATCGCCTCGGCGATCGGGGCGTCGCGAGGCCTCACGGTCGTGCTCGGGGAGCCCGGCACCGGGAAGACCAGCCTCTCGGGCGCCATCGAGCAGACGCTCCTGGCCGACGACAAGGTGGTCCTCGGCAAGATCCTCGACCCGACCTTCGCCAGCGAGACGGAGTTCCTGATCGCCGTCGGCCGCGTCTTCGGCCTGGCCCTGCCTCCCCGCTCGAGCGCGGCCCTCAAGAACGCCCTCAAGAACTTCTTCTTCGAGACCGCCGTGCTCGAGCACCGGACCCTCGTGCTGATCGTCGACGAAGCGCAGAACCTCAGCGACGCCAACCTCGAAGCGCTGCGGATGCTGCTCAACTATCACGTGCCGCAGCGCAAGCTGCTCAACATCCTGCTGTTCGGACAGAGCGAACTGGAGACGCGCATCGGGGACCGGGGCAACCTCGGCGACCGCGTCGACGGATGGATCCGCCTCGGCCGTCTCGACGAAGCGATGGCCGGCGCGGTGCTCGACTTCCGGCTCGAGCGCGCGGGTCTGCCGCCCGGGACGCAGGTCTTCTCTCCGGACGCGCGGGCGCTCTTGATCGACGCTGCCGCCGGCGTGCCGCGACGCCTGACGATGCTGGCGCACCTCGCGATGGAAGAAGCAGCCGACCGCGCCTCGACGCTGGTCAACGTGGACCACGTGCGAGCGGCGCTGACCGCGCGCGGCATCGACGAACGGCGCGTCGTGCGCATCGGTATCGCCGCTAAACGCGACGGCGACGGCGCGCCGCGCTTCGACTTCTTCCGCCGGCTGTTCGCGCGCCGGTAACGCGATGCGCGATCCGGACTTCTACCTGAGCGCCGACATGCGCTTGATCGCGCTCCAGCGCACGGCGCTCGGCCTTCCCGAGCCGGACCGGCCGGACTGGGAGAATCGCGCGATCGCCGACGGCCAGAACCTGCCCGAAGATCCGATCCATCCGCCCCAAGGCGCGATCCTCAACGTCGTCGCCGTGGCGACGCCTTCGGAAGGCATCATCCCCGGCGCGATCGTCACGCTGTCGCTCTCGGTCGCGAACGAAGGCGTCGCGCCCGCGCATCGCGTGCGCGTCGCCGTGCCGCTGCCCGGCGGCGCGTCCTACCGGCCCGGGTCGTTCGTGCGCGACGCGGCACCCGCATTCGACGAGGTCGCCGAGCGGTTCTTCGGAGCCGGGCTCGATCTCGGAGATCTCGCGCCGAAGTCACGCGCGACCTTCGTCTGGAAGATCGGCGTTCGCCTCGGTACCCGTCCGCTGATCGTCGCGCCGCAGATCGTCGCGGACGATGCCGCCGTGATCGGCGCGTCCGTCCTCTCGATCGCGCGCCGCGAGACCACGCCCGGTGCCGCGCTCGAGGCCGCGCTCGAAGCCTCGATTCCCGCCCCGGTCGTACCGCATCCCGTCCTCGCGGTCGAACTCGCGGTTCCCGACCTTCCGTTCTACGAGCTCGACGAACGCGAGGAGGCCGAGTACGCGACCGAAGCGGCCTGCGCGCCGGCGACGCCGGAACCCCCGGGGCCTGAACCCGCGCCGCCGCCGAAGATCGCGACCAGGACCGCCGTCGCGCTGCTCGGCACGTTCGACCGCCCGACCTACTCGTTCTTCGACCGCACGTTTCGCGGGACGAAACGACCGACGATCCTGCAGCACTGCATCTTCGCCGGCGCGCTGGCCTGCACGCGAGCGTACGAGGACGGCAGCGACGTCGCCGGCCTGCGCGAGCACTTCGACGCGCAGTCCCAGATACTGCACCGCATCTCGCTCTTCGAGAAGCTCGGCAAGAAGGAGCCGATCGGCGATTACGCCGGGAGTCTGCTGGCGCGGACCGGAGAGCTCGCCGCCCAGACGCTCGACGATCCCGGCATCGCGAGCGATGCGACCCGGCTCGTCTTCGAGACCGAGATCGGCGAACCGTCGCTGGCCGTGCTCCGCTCGCTCGAAGCCGAGAGCGGCCGCTGGGACTTCGTCAAGGCGCGACAGCTCACGCTCGCGCTGCAGGCCCAGCGCGTGCTCGGCGGCGGCGGCACCGAAGCGCAGCACGCGATCGTCGAGAACGCGTTGCGCGCGTACGGGCAGGCCGCGATGACCGCGTTGCAGCGGCTATTCGTCCGGATCCGCCTCGACCGGACGACCGGCGCGCTCCAGCAGGTCGACCCGGAACTCGATCGTAAGGCCGCCGCGTTGATCGAGGCGCTCGGGCCGCTCTTCGCCTAGAGGCGCGTGCGCGCTAGCTCAGACGGTCGAGCGAGGCCAGTCGCGACGGCGCGTTCTTCGCGCCGACGCTCTTGGCGAAACGTTTGAGCTGTGCGATCCGGCCGAGCTTCTCGGCCACCGCTTCGTTGTAGCTCTTCAGACGGGCGACCTGGTTCTCTCGGATCGCGTGGACGCGACGCGCGCGCTCGAAGACGCTCCGGTCGTAGGCGGCGTCGCGCGCCGGGACGGCGGCCTCCATAGCGTTCTGCAAGGCGTGCGTGACGCGACGCGCGTCGGCCATCACGGCCGCGAACGCCTCCCAATCCTTCGTCGTCAGGGCGCGCTCGATCTCGGCGCACTGGTCTTCGAGCGCCGAGATCTCGCGGTCGACCGCGGCTCGTAAGGCCGCGGGGTCAGCCGACGGCGGCAAACGACGTCGCGGCCGGAACGGCCGCATCCGGCGCGACCGTGCGGGCGGGCGGTGCGATCGAGGTCACGGTCGCGCCCCGCTTCTCCGCTTTGAACAGCGTCACGGCCTTCTGCCAGGTCGTCCGGTAATCTTTGAAATCGGGGAGCAGCCGCTCGACGCGGGTCGCGTCCTTCTGCATGTTCGCCATCACCAGCTCGTGATGCCAATACTCGTAGACGCGGAACAGGTTCTTGGCCAGATCCCCGCCGATCTCCATGTCGAGCGATCCCATCAACAGGCAGATGGCGCGTTGCGCGCGGAGCAGCGCCTTGTGGATGCCTTCGATGTCGTTGCGCTCGTACTGCAGCTTCTCGAGCGCCTGCTGCGACGAGAGGATCAGCGCGTCGTAGATCTTGACGATCAGGTCTTCCTTCGAGGCCGTGGCGATCGACGTCTCGAGGTATTTCTGTTCGGCCGGCGTGCGCATCATATCGGTCAGGCGCCCTTGAAGAAGCCGGCGAGCTGCGATTGGAGCGACTGGTAGACCGCCAGTTGACCTTCGGTGGCGGTGAACTGCGAACGCAGCAGGTCGGCTTGGGCGTTGGCCGAGTCGGTGATCTGCTTGACCTGCTGCTGGAGCGACGTGATGTGGTCGTTGTTGGAGTTCTCGAACCCCTGCAGCACCGAGATCTTGGGGATCTCGCCGACGACGCCGTGCCCGATCAGCGTGGGAGCGCCGGTGACGGTCGTCAGGTAGCCGCCGATCTTGTGCGCGAGCCCGGTCGGACCGCCGAAGATTTGCTGGACGGCGTTGGGGTTGGCTGCCAGCGCGGCTTGCAGCTTGGCGACGTCGAGGGACTGGATCGTGCCGTCGGTGCCCTGAAGCGTGGTCGTCTGGACGGGGTTGCTGCCGTTCCCGCTGCTGTCGGAGGCGCCGTTGTTGGCGGTCGAGAGCTGCGCGAACGAACTGCTGAGCGTGAGCCCGATCTGCGAGAGCGAGTTGTAGCCGCGGTCGGTCCCGAGGAAGCCCGAGACCAGATTGGTCAGTTCGTTCTTGATCGAGTCGACGTCCGAGTTGTTGAACAGCACGCCGCCGCCGAGCGACCGCGAGGCGCTCGCCGCCAGACCGTTCTTGCCGACGGCGGTGACGACCGGCGCCATGCTGGCCTGGTTGATCTCGGTGATTGCGCCGTTGTAGGCGCTCGTGAAGGTGTTGATCGCGTTGATCAGTTCGCTGGTGTCTTGCGAGACGTTGACCGTGAACGGCGTCGAGGTATCGCTGACCAGGTTGAGCGAGATGCCGGGGATCGCGGTCGTGACCGCGTTCGCATTGGAGTAGTAGGTCTGTACGGCGCCGCTCGGCCCTTGCACCACGACCTTGGCCTGGGTGCCGACCGTCGAGGTCGCGCCCGACGCGCTGGTCAGTCCGACCGCCGAGAGGAAGTTCGAGCCGTCGCCCGCCTTGCCGATGACGACCGATTGCGGGCCCGTCGCCTTGTTGGTCAGCGTGATGCGGCCCGACGCGGTATCGAACGACGCGATGACCCCGGCCGTGCTCGCGTTGATGCGCGCGAGCACCGAGGCCAGGTTGTCCTGGGTCGGGTCGACGTTGAGGGTCACGCCGTTGATCGTGAACGTGCCGCCGGTGACCGGCGCGATCAGATTGGCGCCGTTGACGTTGTTGAGCGGAGCCGTTTGGCTGAGGCCGCCCACGCCCGACGTTCCGGTGACGTTGAAGGCCGGCCCGGTGTTGTCGATCTGGGCCTGGTCGAGCTTGAGGACCTGCACGAGGTTGCCCTGATCGCCGGCCGAGCCGATGGTGATCGCCTGGCTGCCCGAGATCGCGATGGTATCGGTCGCTCCCTGGTATCCGATGGTGAACGACGCGTCCGCCCCGGCACGAACGGCCGACTGGATGTTGCCCAGGATCGTCGTCAGCGACTGCGAGGTCACGTCGTAGTTGACGGTCACGCCGTCGACCGTGATCTTGCCCTGTCCGGAGGCGCCGTTGCTCGGCGTCACCGCGGCGTACGACGATGCCAGCGGGATCGCGTCGGAGGACTGTCCGGCGTACGGACCGGCGGCGACGATATCGCGGATCGAGTGGCCGACCGAGCCCGAGCTCAGGACCTGCGTGGAGGTCGCCACCTTGGTCGACTGCACGACGTACGTCCCCGGCGTCGCGGTCTTGCCGGCGATGCCGGTCGCGACCGCGGCATTCGTGTTTCCGCTCACCGCCGCGTACGTCGAGAACAGCGACGCGTCCGAGATCCCTTCGAGCGACGACTGAACGGAGGCCAGCATCGAGTTGATCTTGATCAGCTCGGAGTTGGCGCTGTTCAGCGTCGTGATCTGCGCGTTGAGCTGCGCGTTCGGCGCGAGCGTCATCGACGTCAGCTTGGTGATGATCGAGTTGTAGTCGATTCCCGAAGCGATGCCCGGGAAGGAGACGGGCGGGACGTTGGTGCCGGGGACGATGCTCGACATGGTTAGACGGTCACGCTTCCTTGTCGAGCGTGACGCCCTGCGAAGCGTCGAAGAACGCCGCGATGTGCTGCAGCAGATCGGGAGGGAATTGCGCGATCTCCTGACCGGTGGTCGGATCGGTGAAGACCGTGTGGATCGTCTTGCCTTCGATCTTGTACGAGACGTTGACGGCGGGCTGGCTCAGATTGCCGCCCTGATCGCCGCCGTAGATCTTGGCGATCGCCGCGGCGATGCCGCCCGGCGCGCGCTTGGGGACTTCGCCCATGACGTGCGACGCATCGCTCGTCGCAGGCGGCGTCGGTGTCGTGGCCGGGGTGGGAGCGGCTGCCCCTGCGGCGGTTCCTGCTCCGGTCGTGCCGACCAGTGCCTGAACGTCCATGTTCTTGCCTCCAGTGATTCCTAGGAAACTTCTCTTCTAATGGTCGGCACGAAGACGCCGTGGGTTTAGTCCCCGGAGCGTAAGGATTGGGCTTTGGCGTAGGCGCCGGCGACCCCGGCCAGGCTCATGACCGGATCCGCGTTGGCGGCGACCCGGGCCGCGCAGGCCGCGGCCTCGGGACTCCCGGCCCCCGCCCAGGCACCGCGCAGGGCTTCGACGACCGTACCCAGCGCCGCGCGATCCGCCGTCCAGAGGCCCGGGCGCCACATCTCGACGGCATAATGGGACTGGGCGAGCACGAGGGATGCTCCGCCCAGCGCAGCCGCTGCCGCCCGGGCAGGCCCGCGGTCCTCCCAGGCGATATCCGCGAACACCCGGGCCCGGCGATAGAGCGTCGCCACCGCATCCGGGCCGGCGGTCGTCAGCAGGACGATGCGGTGGTCGCCCAGCTCGCGCAAGAGCGCGGCATACCCGGTCTCGACGACCGGGCCGGCGATGACCAGCGGCAGGTCGGCGCGCATGGCCGCCTGGGCGAGGAGGATGAAGTTGGAACGGGCCGCGATCGGGCCGTGAGCGAGGATGAAATCCGCATCCCCGACCAGCGCTCCGAGGCCGGTCTCCGCCGCCGCGTCGGGGACGGGAAGGAACGGTCCGACCGGCACGACGCTGCCGCCGAATCCGAACCCCTCGCGTACCAGCCGTTCCTCGGCGGTGCCCGAGACGAGGACGACGTCGCACGACGCGAGCGCGGCGCGCACGGTATCGGCATAGCCGGCGTACGGTTCCTGACCCTTCGGGTGCAGGTTCTCGGCCTCGAGAGCGCGCCGTTCGAGGGCGAGCATGTGGGCGGCGACCTCGTCGTCGGTCGTCACCATATGAATGCCCGCGCTGATCCCGGCGCCCCAGACGCCCTCGCGGACGATATCGTCCAGATGGGCGGTCGCGACCACCGGAATGCCGGCAGCCCGCGCCCTCGCGAGCACGGGTCCGACCTCGGCCGCTGCGGTCAGCGTGAAGCCGTGGACCAGATCGTATCCGGCCGGGTCGCCGACCGCGGGAGCGAGTTGCAGATCGACCTCGAACCCTTCGGCACGCAACCGGCGCGCCAACGCCAGCGCGTCGTCACCGTCGGCGTCGTCGGCCCGTGCGGCGTCGCCGCGCAGGACGAAGAGCACGCGCCCGGCGGAACCGCCCACGGCTGCCGGCCCGGGGCCGCCGATGGCCCGGCGCAGCGCCAGTTCGGGGGTCGAAACGGCGAACGAGGCCGCCCGCTCCGAATCTTCGGGATCGAACGAGAACAGCACGTCGGTCGCGATCGGCCGCGCGACCGGGATCGCGCCGGCTCCCTCGGCATGCAGCGTCACGCGCACCGGCGCGGCCGGCAGCGCCGCCTCGGCCGGACCGATCGCCGCGTCGAACGATCCCTCGAACGGTGCGCTCGCAAAGCGGTCGGCGTACCACGCGCGCGCGAACGCGTCGCGCTCGTCGGACCCGAAGGATGCGACCACCGCGCCGGCCGCCAGCGAGAGCATCGCCGCACCGCCCGCGCCGCCGACGTCGTCCGCGACGGCCACCCGTTTGCCCCGAACCAAACGCAGCGCGTAGACGTACGGGGCGGCGGCGAGCGCCACGCGCGCGTACGGAGACGCGCCGAGGAAGCCGTACGCGCGGGCTCGCTCGAAGATCGCGCCGCCGGCATCGTCGTAGGTCCGGATCGTTTCGTCGTTCAGCCGGCGTCCCAAGAAGTTGGAGAGCAGCCACGGCAGGATCTTCTCCTCGATCGCGTCGGCGGTCTCCGCATCGATCGCGTCGGCCGCCGCGCGCGGCCAGACCAGCGGCGAGCGCTCGGGTTCGGCCAGCATCGAGCCTTCCACGTGGACGAACGGGACGACGGCGATCTCGCCCGATCGCACGAAGGTGAGGTCGACCACACCGAATCCGTTCGCCTGGCGCATCATCGGCTCGACCCGCGCGACCGCGAGCGTCTCGGCGGAGACGACGCGTCGGAGGCGGCCGGCGTCACGCCACAGATCGAAGAGCGGATAACTGCGGTGCGATCTCATCGGGCGTCCCCGCTCGCGTACGCCCGGCGCAGCGCGCTCGGACTCTGCTGCGAAGGGTGCGCGTATCCCGAGAGTTCGGCTGCGTCGCCGATCGCGAGCGGGGCGCCCTGGGGCAGGGCCGCCAGCCAGGCCGCGAGATCGGGCTCGTCCGAGACGATCACGTCGGCCGCGCGCTCGTCGGGAACGCCCAGTTTTTCGCACGCGCGCCGGATGCGCTCGCCGAGGGCGTTCGCATCCAGGTCGCCGGTCGCGGCGATCGCGCACAGCGTCGCATCATCGGCCGAGAACGCTTGGAGGTAGCGCCGGACGAACGCGCCGATCTCGTTCCAGTCCGCCTCGCGCCGGACGATCCCGGCGAAGATCGTCTCGTAGGAACGCGCGACCTCGGGTGCGCGGGCGATCGCCGTCTCGCCGGGGATCGCCGGCAGCGGGACGAAATGCCGCTCCCGCACGAAGCCGCCGCGATAGGCCGGACGCGCGTCGTAGCCGTCCACGCCGTCGAGCTTCTGGAGGGACCACTTCGCCGCGAACTTCTCCCAGTTCTCGGCCATGGTCGCGCGATAGTCGACCTTGTTCGCCGCGAACGTCTTGCTGCCGAAGTGATGGATGAAGACGTCGTCGCAGACGTAGATGCGATAGCCGGCCGCGCGCACGCGCAGGCAGAAGTCGTCGTCTTCGAAGTTCCCGACGCCGAACCGTTCGTCGATGCCGCCGACCTCGTCGATCACCGCGCGCGGGACGCACAGGCACAATCCGATCGCCCGGTCGATCACGAAGCCCTGGCGCCGGTAAGCCCGCCGTCGCTCGGCCGCATAGGCGTGCATGCCGTCGATGTCGCGATACGGAACGTCGGCGATCATCTGGGCTCCCGCCACGCGATTGCTCCGCACCGCCGACACCCCCAACGCGGGGATGCGGCGGAACGCGTCGAGGAGACCGTCGAGCCATCCCTCGGTGACGACCGTGTCGTTGTTGAGCAGCACGACGTAGTCGCCGCGCGCGGCCGCGATGGCCTGATTGCTGCCCCCGGCGAATCCGCGGTTGGTGGCGTTGTAGACGACCCGGACGTCCTCGAGCGTCCGCAGCCAATCGGTCGTCTCGGGGCCGGAGCCGTTGTCGACGATCACGACTTCGTACGGCGGGCGCGTGTGCGCCCGGATCGATTCGAGCGCGAGCTTGGTGTATTCCGGCGCGTTCCAGCTCAGCATGAGGATCGAGACGAGCGGGGCCGCGGCCGCGGCCGGTAGGGTGACGAACGGCTCGATCCGCGCGGGATCGGTCGCGTGGACCGCCGCCAGCGGCATCCCCCAGCGCCGTTCGAAGACCTCGTCCGTACTCAGCGGCGGCAACGACGCGCGCGCGAAACCGGCTCCTCGCGTCGCGACCCTGACGGCCAGCGCCCGCAACAGCAGATCGGCGATCGCGCCGTCGACGGTCGGGAACGCATCGAGGCGCAGATGCTGCGGGAACTGGCGGAGCGAGAGCAGGGTCGCGCGCGCGTCGGCGGCCAGCGGGTTCACGTCCTCGCCGGCATCTAGCTCCGGGGCGTAGGTGGCGGCCGCGACGTTCCACGAGAACTCGACCTGCCGGACGAGTTCGTCCAGCCAGCCCGGCTGCAGGACTGCGCGGCCGTCGACGACCGCCAGATACCGGTCGCCGCGCACCTCCATCTCCGCGCGGATCGCGGCCACGGCATCCTCGTCGGACGCGCGTACGACCCGGGCGATCGGCGCCTTGTTGTCGGCAAGCGCCGCCGGTTGCGGCAGATCCAGCGGGCCGTGAAGCACGATGGTCGTCGGGGGGACCACGATCGATTCGAACGTGTGGGTCCGCTGTGAGTAGCGCACCTCGCGTCGTACGGTGCCGCGCGCGATACGATGGACGTTCACGTCGAAGACGACCTTGTCGTTCCAGCGGCCGTTGAGACGATCGATGTTGTACGAGACCTTGCGGAAGCGCTGCGGGCCGGACTGCGATTCGAAGTGCGTCAGCACCGCGGCGGGCTCGTAGACGATCCGCAGGCCGCGCTCTGCGACTTTGAAGCAGTAGTCGACGTCTTCGTAACCGTTCCAGAAACCTTCGTCGAGACCGCCGAGCTCCTCGTAGAGCGCGCGAGGCGTGACCAGACACGCGCCGGTCACGGCGCGGAAATCGCCGCGAACGTTGACGGCCGGATGGTTGGCGGCGACGTTGTAGAGGTCGTGGAACGCTCCGAATCCCGCGGACCCGAACCGGAACGGCTGGGTGACGACGCCGGCGTGCTGGATGGTGCCGGACGGGAACAGGAGCTTCGCCCCGACGATGCCCACGCCGGGTTCGCGGGCGCGCGCCAGCATCGCGGCCAGCCATCCCGGCTTCGCGACCGTATCGTTGTTGAGCAGCACGAGGTACTCGCCGCGCGCCATCCGCGCGCCTTGGTTGTTCGCGCCCGAGAAGCCGAGGTTGACGTCGTTACGGACGACCTTGACCCACGGGTAATCCTCGAGCATCGCTTGCGTTTCGTCCGACGAGGCGTTGTCGATGACCAGTATCTCGCCTTCTCCGGCACCGCGCAGGGTCGGCCGGATGGTCTCGAGGCACTGCTTGGTGAGCGCGGCCTTGTTGAAGACCGGCATGATGATCGTGTAGTCCACGCAGCCTACGTCAGCGCCCGCTCGGCGACGCGCCGCGCATCCTCGACCCGGCCCAAGCGCAGATAGAGACTGGCCAACTCGACCGCCGCACGCTCGCCGCCCGTCTCGGACGCGCCGGTAAGCGCCGCCAGCGCCTCGTCCGTGCGGCCGGCGCCTTCCAGCAGCGCGGCGCGCAGCAGCACCGCATCGAGTTGCCCCGGATCGGCGACCAGCGCCGCGTCGATCGCGTCGAGCGCCTCGCCGGGACGGCCCAGATCGCGCAGCACCACGGCGCGCAGATAGACGGCCTTGGCGTAGGCGTCGGGGCTTCCCGGACCGATCGCGTCGAGATGCGCGAGCGCTTCGTCTCGCCGGTCTGCGTTGATCGCGCAGATGGCCGCGTTGTAGCGCAGCAGCGGATCCTTCGGCGCGAGTTCGAGCCCGCGCGACGCGATCGCCGCACCGTCCACGAACCGGCCCGTGGCGATCGCGCGATAGGAGCGCCGCAGATGGTCCTCGGGCGTCTCCGGCTCGACCGCATCCTCGCGCTCGAACAGGGCCGCCAGCGCTCCCTCGTCGCCGACCTCGCGGTAATACGCTTCGAGCGGATTGAGCGCTTCGGCCGCTCCGGGCGAGATGGCGGCCGCCATCTCCAGGAAGCGGTGCGCGTTCGGCCACTGGTTCTTCTGCGTGACGGCGGCGGCGGCCACCAGGAAGCTGACGGCGACGCGCTTCGTCAGACGCGGATAGCCGCGCTCGATCGCGTCGACCGCGAGAGCGTCCTTACCGCGGCGGAGCAGGAAGTTGATGTAGTGCAGACCGGCCTGGTCGTTGGCGAAATCCGCCCAGACCGCCCGCAGCGCCTCTTCGGCTTCGTCGAAGCGCTCGAGTCGTTCGAGCGCGCGCGCGCGATTGAGACGCAACGCCTGGACGGCTGGCCGGTTCGCCAAGCCCTTGTCGAACCACTCGACGGCCTTGACGTCGTCGCCCTGCGCGACGTAGGTGGCGCCGATCTCGCTGTGCGCCTTCCAGACCGGCACTTCGTCGTCGACGACGAACTGCAGGTGCCGATATGCGCCGTCCTCGATCGCCGCCTCGAACGCGGCCCGCGCTTCGTCGTACTGCTTGAGCGCGACCAGCGCCTTGCCGAGCGCGAAATGGGCGTTGGCATACCGGGGCGAGAACGCCAGGCATTCTTCGGCGACCGCGCGCCCCTTCTCGGGCCGGCCCAGCCGCTCGGTGTACAGATCGGCCAGCGTCGCCAGTCCGTTGGGGATGAAGCCGCGCGCGGTCGAGCCGTTGATCTGGCGCATGGTCTCGAAGCCCTCGAGCGCCTTCTCGTCGTCGCGCATCAGGTAGGCGGTCATACCGAGGTTGAACCAGTGGAACGGATCCCCGGGCTCGCGTTCGATCTGGCCTTGGATGATGTCCAGGTTCCTCTTGGCCTTGTTCCGCTCCGCGACGATCTCGGCGAGATAGCCGTGGTGCAGGATCGCGACGGGCGAATGGACGGCGCTGATGCCGACCGGATTATCGTCGATGGAGACGAACTCGTGGACGGCTCCGCGGTATCGCAGCTTTGGATCGTTGGGGAAGATGCGCACCAGGGCGTGCGACATCGAACCGGTCCCGGCGTAGTCGTCGGCGGCATTGTTGCAGCGGATCCAGACGCCGACGTGGTAGGCGGGAGCGTCGCGCAGCTCGCGCAGGGCCGCGTGCGATTCAGGCAGCACTTCTTCGTCGGCGTCGAGCTGGAAGACCCAGCGTCGCGTGGCCATCTCGAGCGCCCGGTCGCGCGCCCAGCCGAAGTCGTTGCGCCACGGATGCTCGGCGATCTTGGCGCCGTACGATCGCGCGATCTCGATCGTGCGGTCGGTCGAGCCCGTATCGACGATGCATATCTCGTCGACGAAGTCCTTGACGCTCTCCAGGCACTGCGCCAGAAAGCGTTCCTCGTCCTTGACGATCATGCAGAGCGAGATGCCGGCCGGTTTTTGCGGATGGCCCGGCGGCGGGACGGGCAGCCCGAACGGCGGCGGTGCGCCGGGCGGGCGCGCCGCAGCCGGCCGGCCGGAGACCGGGGCCGTAGGCGCGGCGCGACGAGAGACGACCCGTACAGGCATCCTCCTATTCTTCGGCAATCCGGGGCCGCGTCACTACCGCGAAAAAGAAAAGAGAGCCCGCCGTAGCGAGCTCTCTTGACCGAGGCGTTCCGGGTTTAGCGGAAGAGGCCGATGACCGACTGCGCGTTGGAGTTGGACTGAGCCAAGACCGACGTGCCGACCTGGACCAAGATCTGGAGCTTGGTGAACTCGGTCGTCTCCTGGCCGACGTTGAGATCGCGGATCTGCGATTCCGACGCCTGCAGGTTGACGGCCGCGATGTTGTCGTTGTTCGCGTCTTCGTTGAGGCGGACGATGACCGCACCGAGGTTGGCGCGCTGGTTGAGCAGGCGCTCCAGGGCGTTGTCGATCTGACCGATCGCGTCTTCCGCACCCAGCGACGGGTTGCTGGACGACGAGAGCGCCAGGTTGATGTTCGACACGCGCAGCGTCTGCGTGTTGGTCGCTTCGAAGCCGATCTGAATCGTGTCGCCTTCGTTCGCGCCCGACTGGAAGTTGAACGCCGGGTTGTTCGGGTTGGTGAGGGCAGCCGTGTTCTGGCTGATCTTCACGTACGCCGTCGTGCCGACATCCGCCGAGGTGATGTTGCCGATCGTGAGAGCGACGTTGTCGAAGTCGTTCGTCGCGCCGCCGGCGGCGTAGAGCGTCGTGGAGACCGAGACGTAGCCGCTGTTGGAGGCGACGAACGTCTCCTGAACCGCGATCGACGCGCCCGTGTTGATGACCTGGAGTTCGATCGTGCCGTCGACCGTGCCCGTACCGCCGGTGGCGTCGCCTTGGAAGCCGTTGGTGGTGGTGTTGAACGTGGCGCCGGTGGCGACCGTCGCGACCAGGAAGCCGCTGTTGCCGGCGATCGCCGGATTGCTGCTCGACAACGCCGCGTTGGCGGTGATGTTGACCGTGGCGTCCTTCTCCGCGACGAAGCCGGCGTGGCTGCCGTCGAGAAGCGGCTGACCGTTGAACGAGGTGTTCTGCGAGATGCGGTTGACTTCCAGCAGCAACTGGGAGACTTCCGCCTGCAGGTTGTTGCGATCCGACGTGCTGTTGATGTCGCTCGACGCTTCCACAGCTAGGCTGCGGATGCGCTGAAGGATGTCGGTCGTCGTCTGGAGCGCGCCTTCCGCGACCTGAGCCGCGTTGTTGGCGGTCTGGACGTTCTGGACGGCGGTGTTGAAGCCATCGACCTGCGTCTGCAGGTTGGTGGCGATCGCCAGGCCCGACGGGTCATCCGCTGCGGTGTTGATGCGCAGGCCGGACGAGAGACGGGTGGTGGCGGTACGCAGTGCGCTCTGGTTCTTATCCAGGTTGTACTGAACGTTATTGGCCAACAGGTTGTTGGCGATCGAGAGACCTGAAGACATTATGTATTTTCCTCCGTGAACGCGCTATGCGCGAGACTAGTCTGGGGAGACGTCCTGTCCCCTTACAGCTTTATTATCGGCCTTTGCAGGGGTAACTTTAGCGGACGGGGGTTACCTTTTCGGGGTCGGTTTTCGAGGCTGTAAGGTCGCTTTTCCGGCTTCGACCTTTTCGGCCGGGACCGGAGCGGCGGCGGCACTCTGGTTGGTCCGCTGGATCTCTTCGTAGATCTCCGAACGATGGACCGGAATGTCGCGGGGCGCCTCGATGCCGAGCTTGACCTGATCCCGGTCGACGGCGACCACCACGATTCGGACGTTGTCGCCGACCATGATGGACTGGTTGATCTTCCGGCTCAGAACGAGCATGGCGTGGGTGCCCTCCTTGGCTGCTAGGTGCACCCTCCTTTGACGGAGGGGGCGGGATTTACTGCGGAGCCGTCGCCTGGGCGGCGCCTCCGACGGCCTCTCCCGAGGCCTTCCGGGGTACCGATTCTTTCATCGAGTATCCCGAATTCTCCAACATGACCTGGCGCGCTTGGCGCGTCCGCAGGTTGACCACGATCGGGGCCATGAGGTTCATGGTCATCTCTTCCGCATCGGCGGTGGCGACCATGACGCACAGCAGGGTGAACTCGCCCGGGTCGTCGATCTCGAGGGCGGCGACCGCGTAGGCCGGCAGCTTGGGATCGTAGCTCTCGAAGACCATGTACGGATCGCAGGTCGGGATGGCGACCTTGAGGTCGTCGAGGCTCTGCAGCCAGACGAAGTTCGGCTGCGTCGGCAAGGTCAGGGCCAGCCAGTGGCGCAGGGCCGGGAAGCCCGGCAGCCCCCACGGGAACCGGAAGACCTCTTCTTCCGTATAGGTGAAGCTGCCGAACCGGGGCAGCTCGACCGTCGTCGTAGCCGGCGTGATGTCCATCGCTGCGCTCATCCCTTCGTTATCCTTTACCTTTATCGACTTAGCCGAGGTAGTCGAAGAGGCTCTTCGACTCCAACTTGGTGGTGGTACCGTAGGCCGCCTGCAGCGCCGTCTGGGTCTGCGAGAACTGCGTCATCACTCTTGCAATATCGGCATCCTCGATGCCCGACTGCACGGCGGTATTGTTAAGTACCTGCGAACTCTGCAGGCTCGCGACGGTGGAGAGATTCTGGATCGTCTGGCCGACCGTCGTGCGCGCTTGGAGCGCGACTTGGAGGACCCGATCGACGTCGCCGATCTGCGCCGAGACGGTATTGGTGACGTCCGCTTGCTGCGTCAGGCCGAAGGCCGTCGTGAAGTTGCCCGGCGTGGGAGCGCCCGGGCTTGCGACGTCCTGCACCTGGAACGGCGCCCCGCCGGCCGATGCCAGCGTGAGCTTCTGCTGCGCGTAATCGAAGCTGGCGCTCACGCCGGTCGTGCCGGACTGCGCGTTGATCGCGGCCAGGACGGACGAGACCGGCAGGTTCGCGGGGATCGCGATGGTCACGCCGTTGGGCGCGAGCGCCGACGAGATCGAGATATCGACGTTGCCGTTGGCGTCGGCGACCAGCGGGGTCGACAGGGTGCCGGCGGTGTTGATCGGCGTGGCGGCCGCGAGCGAGGTGCCCGGCACGTTGACGCCCGACCGGCTCGTATCCGCGACGTTGCCTTGGGCCAGCGCGTTGCGCAGATCGATCAGCGTCTGGAAGGCGTTGGGCGATCCGTCGGTCGAGGCGAAGTTGAAGGCCTGCTGGATCGTCACCGAGGACGGCACCGACTGACCGCTCGGGAGCTGCTGCTGCTGCGACTGGAGGTTGCCCGAGAAGGTGACGCTCGAGGTCGGCGTGCCGCCCGGCTTGACGGGCGCCTGCGTCAGCGCGGCGGTCCCGCCGAAGACGTACTTGCCGGCGTACTGGGTGTTGCCGAGCCCGACCAGTTCGCCGAGCAGGCCGTCGACCTGGGTCGCCATCGCCTGACGCTGCGACGGGGTGATCGCGTCGCTCGCGCCGCTGACCGCGAGCGCCCGGGCCTTCGCCAGGACGTCGGTCACCGACGAGAGGGCGCCGTCGACCGTGGTCAGCTCGGCCGAGAGGTTCGCGACGTTGTCGCCGGTCTGATTGCCTTGCGCGATCTGGGTGCGCAGGCTCAGGTCCTGGGCGATGTGGGTCGGATCGTCCGACGGTTTGGTCACGCGCTTGCCGGTCGACAGCTCGGTGCCTTGCTGCTGCTGCAGGGCGGTGAGATTGTCGATCGAGGCGGTCTGCTGGTCGAAGATCTGGGACGTCGCGATTCTCATGCGTTACCTCAGTGCACGCCGAGCGTGTTGATGACGGTGTTGAGCAGCGAGTCGAGCACGTTCATCGTGCGCGCCGCCGCCTGATACGCGTTCTGATACTTGATCAGGTTCTGCGTCTCTTCATCGATGTTGATGCCGGAGATGCCCTGACGGGTGGCGTCGATGTTCGAAGCGAGGCTGGTCTGCGTGGAGGTCCCGGTCGTCACCGTCTGTCCGTCCAGACCGACCTGGGTGATGAGGTTGCCGTAGAACGCGCCGAGCGTCTGCGTCTGCGCGGTCGCGACCGAGAAGTTGGCCGCGTGCGCCTGCGCCGGGGTGAACGTCACCGACTCGATGCCGGTCACCGGATTGATCGCGATGGCGGAGACCACCACGTTCTCTTGCGGCGCTCCGCCGCCGGTGGTCGCGTCGAGGGTCAGGACCGTGCCGACCGTCACGTTGGCGGTGCTCGCCGGCAGCGCCATCGTCATGGTCGTGCCGGCGACGGCGGCCGCGGCGCTGATGGTCTGCAGCGCCGGGGCGCCGGTCGCGCTCGCGAAGCTCGCGAGCAGCGCATTGGCTCCGCCGTTGTCGTTGGGACCGAAGGCGTTGCCGGCGTTCTGCACCACGCCGTTGATGCCGTTCGCGCCCAGCACGCCGAGCAGCGACGACGCCGGCGAGGCGAGCGCGAAGTTCGAATCGCTGATGGTGAAGGTCGGGTCGGTCGGAGTGGCGCCCTGCGCGGCGCGGTGCGCGAGGTCGGCGTTGGCCGGGTCGCGCGCCAACACGATGCGCTGCGCGCTCGCGTCGTAGGATGCGGTCGCGCCCAGGTGGGCGGCGTTGAACGAGCCGATGAAGGCATCGATCGAGGCCGCGTTGCCGCCGGCCGCGGTCGAGTAGGCGTAGGTCTGGGCCGCGCCGTCGACGGTGACCGTCAGCGTGCCGGCGAGCCCCGCGGCCGGCGGATTGGCCAGGTTGCCGTTGCCGGTGAGCTGCTGCGACGTGTCGACCACGTTGTTGGCGGAGTTGAGCGGGACCACCAGCGAGCCGGCGGCCGTGCTCGCGAGCGCGAGCGGCAGCTGCGACGCGTTGGCGATGCCGACCCGGATGTTCGCCGCCGAGATCGGCAGGTTGCCGACGATGGTGGCGAACAGCGGCTGTCCCGGCTGGCCGTTCTGGTCGTAGGCCGCCTGGGTGATGCGATCGATCGAGTCCGCCAGACCCGAGGCGAACTGGTCGAGCCGGGTGCCGTAGGCGCTCAGTTTGTTGTTGTAGAGGTCCTGGAGGCCGGCCAGCTGACCGCTGCCGAGCGGGATCCCGGGCGCGTTCGCGGCGGCCGGCGGCGTGGTCGCGAAGTCGATCTTGAAGACCGGCTCGCCGTTCGCGGACGTGCCGACCGTCGGCGTCGCCAGATGGTAGGCGATCGCGTCGTTCACGAGTGCCTGTCCGTTGACGGTCACGAGGGTCGAACCGTCGGGCTGGAGGGCCGTCTGGGTCGAGACGTATTGGGAGAGCTTGTCGATCAGCTGATCGCGCTGATCGGCGAACGTGTTCGGATTGTCGCCGACCGCGGTGGACGCCCGGATCTGCCCGTTGAGCGCGGCGATCTGGTCGAGGATCCCGTTGACGGTCGTGACCAGCGTGCCGGCCTGCGTGAGCGTCTGGGCCTTCTGCGCGGTGATCGACGACGCCGTCTGGTTCAGCGACGTGGTCAGCGCTTGGGCCTGCGAGAGGACGGCGGCGCGGACCGAAGCGGTCTGACCGCTCCCGGCCTGCGCGACCATCTGGTTGACGGCGGTCTGGAACGCGGTGAACTGCGTGCTCACGCCCGAGTTGGGATCGCCGAAGGTCGACTGCAGCGCACCGAGCGCGTCGTTCTGGACGCTGTAGTAGTTCTGCGACGACGACGCCCCGCGGAACATCGCGTCGTACGTGTCGGAATGGATGCGGGCGATGTTCCGCACCGTGATGCCGTCGCCGATGGTCCCGCCGACGTGCGCCGCATAGCCCGGCGAGCCGACGATCGGCGGCGCCTGGGTGAACTGCGTCTGCTGGCGCGACGCGCCCGGCGTATTGACGTTGGCGATGTTGTTCGAGGTGACGTTCTCGGCGAGCTGAAAGGCGTCGAGGCTCTTGCCGATCAGACCGATCCCGAAGAAGCTCCCCTGCGGAAAGAAACTCATGCGCTGCTGCTCACCAGGACGCTGTTGCGAGGCGGCGGCACGAAACCGCGCCGTCTGTAGGTGCCGGCGTCGTCGCTGCTCGCCTTCTGCAGCGCGCCGGTGATCTTCATCAGGCGGTCCATGCCGCTCTGGATCAAGGCCTTGTTATTGGCGACGGTCAGACCGACGCCGATCGATAGGGTCGCCAGTTCCGAGAGGCGATGGTTCATCTGCAAGGCGATCGGGCGCGGCGCGTAGCCGCATACCTGCTTGAGGGTCATCTGACCGAAGCCGCGCGCCTGCATCCCGCGGCGCACCGAGGTGGTCCGCGCGTAGGCGATGCGCTGCCCGTCGAGCTTGCGTTCGGCGATCGAGATCGCCAGCGGGTCGCCGCCGATCAGGACGCGCGTCATCTCGCCCGCGCACTCTTTGACGAGTGCGAGCGCCTGGGTCTCGTCGGTGAGCGCCTGCACGAAGGCGTCCCAGGAATCGGCCATCAGTGCGCCCCTTGCAGGGTAGCGTAACACAAAGCCGTGCCGATTTTCGTGTCGGGGCGAGGCGCGAGGAGGGAGCAACGCCGTAGCGTTGTGACCGATGAGCAACGAAGAATCCGGCGCGAAAGGCGACCGGCGACTGTTGCGCTACTCTGCAAGGGGCGCACTTAGCGCTCCAGCTCGCGGTTTACGTCGAAGTGCGATTCGTGCGAGGCGTCGGCCAGGACCGAGGCGCGCAGCTGCGAGTCGAGCACCTTCGCGATGCCGAGCGAACCGGTCTGCGCGATCGCCTTGGCGCGCTCGTCGTCGAGCATGCCGGAGAAGGTCTCCTCGGCGCTGGACTGCTTGCCGGTGAGCGAATCCTTCGGAACGCTCTTGCTCATCTCGTGCATGACCATCTGCAGGAAGACGCCTTCGAGCTGGGTGGTCGCCTGATGCAGCCGCTTGAGCGCGGTCTGCTGGTCGGGCGTCAGCGGCGCGCCGAGCTTGGTGACCGGCGCCGACTTGCCGGGCGCCGGCGTGACCGGGGCGCCGATGGTGATGGGCGCGGTCGGTTCGACCTCAGCCTGGACCGGGGCGCCGAGCTGCGTGATGCCGGTCTTGGGCGCGTGCGACGATTTCGGGAGCGGGACCAGCGGTCCGAACGACGAGATGGCGTCGGTCATCATTGGATCTCCAGATCTGCTTGCAGCGAACCTGCTCCGCGCAGGGCTTGGACGATGGCGATCAGGTCGCGGGGCGAGACCCCCATGGTGTTGAGCGCGCGGACCACCGACGACAGGGTGGCGGCGCCGGCGATGAACGTCAGCTGCTTGCCCTTCTCGGTCGCCTTGACGGTCGTGTTGGTCACGATCGGCGGCGGGCGGTTGGTGAACGGCTGGACGTTGGCCTGGTTGTCGGTGGAGATCGTGATCGTCAGGTTGCCGTGGGCGATCGCGCAGGGCGCGAGCTTGATGTCGCCGCCGAACACGATCGTGCCGGTCCGTTCGTTCATCACGACCTTGGCGAGCTGATCCTGACCGAGCGTCAGATCCGAAGCGTCGGCCAAGAACTGCACCGGGTTGCCGCGATACGTGTTCGGGAGGTTGACGCGGACGGTCTCGGCGTCTTGGGCCGCAGCCGTGCCGCCGCCGAAGCGGCCGTTGAGCGACGACGCCAGGTTGGCGGCCGTCTTGAAATCGGGCGTCGTGAGGACGTACGAGAAGCCGTTCGGATCGGACTGGATGTTGGTGATCATGTCGCGGGCGATGACCGCGCCGTTGGGCACGCGTCCGGCCGACGTGAAGTTCTTGCTGACGCCGACGTCGCTGAATCCGGCCGAGAAGCCGCCCACCGAGATCGGTCCCTGCGCGGTCGCGTAGACGAGGTTGTTGGCGGCCTTGAGTTCGGTCATCACCAGCGTCCCGCCCTGAAGGGTGGTCGAATCGCCCATCGCGCTGACCGTCACGTCGGCGCTATCGCCCGAATGGGCGAAGGGCGGGAGCGTCGCGGTCACGATCACGGCGGCGACGTCGCGGGTGCGCACGTCGTTCGTGTTGACCGAGAGCCCGAAGCTCTGCAGGACGTTCTGGATGGTCTGGCTGGTGAACACGGCCGAGGTCGTGTCGCCCGTGCCGGCCAGGCCGACCACGATGCCGTAGCCGACCAGCTGGTTGCCGGTGACGCCCGCGACGTGCGCGATATCTTTCACGTGCACGGTCGTCTCGGCCGGCGCCGCGACCGGCAGCGCCAGGCCGAAGGCCGCGAGGAGGGCGAGTGTCCTTAGAACAGCCATGAGAGGATCCTCGAGAGCAGGCCTTTGTTCTTCTGATCGTTGCCGTTGAAGGTGGCGTCGACGTTGGCGACGCGCGAGCTGAGGATCGCGTCGGTCGTGTCGATATCCTCGGGGCGCATGTAGCCGGTGATGTGGAGCGTCTGCTTGGAGCCGTTGACGAGCAGGCCCTGATCGCCTTGCACCTGGAGCACGCCGCTCGGCAGCACGTCGGTGACCGTCGCCATCATCGTCGAGACGAACGAGCTGGCGCCGCCGGCGGCCTGCTTCGTGGACGTGCTGGAATCGCCGCCGAAGCTCGCCCCATTGCGCAGCAGCGAGATCGCCAGGTTGCCGATGCCGACGCCCTGGTTCATGCCGAAGCTCTTGGAGCTGTCGTAGTTGTTCGTCTTGGCGTTGGACGACGAGAAGTCGAACACGATGTAGACCAGGTCGCCGACCTGCTGCGCGCGGTGATCGGGGCCGAGGCGCAACGGGTGGCCGGGACCGGCCGGCGGCGGCGCGGCCTGATAGAGCGTGTCGGCCCCGGCGGCCGGCGCGAGCAGCGCGGCCAGCGCGAGCGCGGCCAGCGGTGCGGTGAGCTTCTTCATCACGTCGCTCCTTGGAGATCGAGTTCGACGCGGTTGGGCCCGACGACGGTGCCCGAGAGCGTCTTGTTGGTGGCTGCGTTGTAGACGGTGACTTGATCGCCCAGACCACCGCCGTTGCGGGCGACCACGTCGGCGACCAGCGAGACGCCGCCGTCGCGGACGATCAGGATCACGGTCGAACCGGGCTTGACGATCTGGTCGACCTGCGTCTGGTCGATCGAGATCGGCTGGCCGGCGACGTACGACGCCGCGATGCGGCGCCCGACCAGCACGGCCGTGCCGTTGCTGCGATGGCCGGTGAAGGCGACGCGCGCCATCTTCAGGTCGCTGGCCGCGAGCACGCTGCCCGGCGGGAGATCGCGGGCGGCGACCGCGGTCTGCACGTACTGCACGACGCGATAGCCGACGTACACGATGCGGTCCTGGCGGCCGTCGACGTCGACTTCGACCGGCACGTTGACGTAGGACGGGGTGACGACCGCGGCGCGCGCGAGAAGCTTCAAACTTCCGGCGGCGACCGTCTGGTCGGGGACGGTGAACGCCGCCACCAGGCTGGCGTCCGGATCTGCCGGCAAGGCGTTCGCGACGCGTGCGGCGAGCGCCGCAAAACGCCCGCCGGCGATCCGCTGCGTCGCAGGCCCGTCCGCCCGCGCGACCGTGAAGGTCGCGCAGAGGGAGACGAGCATGGCGACGGCACCGATAAGGCTGCGCATGATCAGCCTTACCGCTTCGTTTGCACGGCCGTCTGAAGCATTTCGTCAGACGCCGAGATGGCTTTGGAGTTCGCTTCGTACGCGCGCTGGGCGACGATCATGTTGACGATCTCGTTCACGATCTGCACGTTGGAGTTCTCGAGATAGCCGCCTTGCAGGCTGCCGGCGCCGTTGAGACCCGGCTGCGAGACGATCGGCGCGCCCGAGGCGGCGGTCGCGGTATAGAGGTTCTGTCCGCCGATCGGCGAGAGCCCGGCCGGGTTGACGAAGCGCGCGAGCTGGATCTGCCCGAGCTGCTGCGGCTGGGCCGTTCCCGGGATGACCGCCGTCACGGTGCCGTCGGGACCGACCTGCACGGACGTCGCGTTCTGCGGGATGGTGATCTGCGGCTGGACGAAGTAGCCGTCCGAGGTGACCATCGATCCGTTGGCGTCGCGCTTGAACGAACCGTCGCGGGTGTACGAGGTGGTGCCGTCCGGCATCGTCACCTGGAAGAAGCCGTCGCCCTGGATCGCCATGTCGAGCGGGTTGTCGGTCTCCTGGAGCGAGCCTTGCGTGAACAACTTCTCCGACGAACCGACCTTGACGCCCAGACCGACGTCTTGACCGGTCGGGACGACCGACGCGCCGACGGGCGAGCCGGGAGCGCGCAGCTCCTGGTACACCAGGTCTTGGAAGCGCGCGACGTTCTTGCGGAAGCCCGTCGTGTTGACGTTCGCGATGTTGTTGGAGATGGTGTCCATGTTGTACTGCTGGGCGATCATGCCGCTGGCCGCGGTGTAGAGTGCTCGCATCATTTCGCTATGTTCCTTTAACCGTGCTGCGTCTTGGCGACGGATGAGATCGCGAGCTCGGTCGCGTCGTCTTGGGTCTGGACCATCTTCTGGTTGGTGTCGAACCAGCGCTCGGCGTTGATCAGATCGACCATCGAGCGCACGACGTTCGTGCCGCTCTTCTCGAGCGCGCCTTGCTGGACGCTCGCCGCGGCGGCGGGCGCCGGCGCCGCGTTGCCGGTGTTGACGAAGAAGTTATCGCCCTGCGGACGCAAGGCCGTCAGGTTGCCGAACTGGACCAGCTGCAGTTGGCCGAGGTTCTGGCCGTTCTGCGTGATCCGGCCGTCCGTCCCCACGGTGAAAGGACCGTTGGGGACGGCGATCGGCTGGCCGTTCGTGCCGAGGACGGGGTCGCCGTCCTGGGTCGCGAGCAGGCCGTTCCCGTCGCGCAGGAACTGGCCGTCGCGCGTGTAGCGGACGCCCTGGCCCGTGCCGACGGCGAAGAATCCGTTGCTGCCGGAGATCGCGAGATCGAGCGGATTGCCGGTCTGCTCCAGCGCGCCCTGTTCGAACTGCGCGGGCGTGTCGTACACTTGCGCGCCGGTGCCGAGGTTGCCGACGTAGGTCGAGGCCGGGATGCCGGGAACGGCCTTGCCCTGCGCGGTGCCGGGTTCGTTCTGGAAGCGGTAGACGTCCATGCTCGGCGCGGACTGCACCTGGAGCAGCGTCTGCTTGAAGCCGTTCGTATTGACGTTCGCGAGATTATTCGCGATCGCGTCGGCCTGGCTCTGTGCGACGAGCATCCCGCTCGCTGCGGTATAAAGACCGCGTACCAATTCAAAAACCTCCGCACGAGTGGTCGATTTTTTGCAGATCCGTCAATCGGTCAGGATCTACGCGGCCCCGCCTTCGTGCAAAGGTGTCCAGCCGCTTAGTTAGGGTATCGGCCCATCCGCTGGGGAGTTTAGTGGCGGGTTGGGTTGGGGTTACCGGCCGGGGCGGGGACCCCAACCCAACGCAGTACTGAATGTTGGGCTACGGGCACGATTGGGAGGGCGGCTCCCTCTTCGCGGTCCCTTTCCTAGCCGCTTTCTTCGTCGGCTCTAACCGCCGAAACGTGGGAGGCCGTATCGGACGAGCTCGGTGCAAGCGAGAACGAGCACGGCAAGACAGGCGACGCACGCGTACCACCCGATCATTCGCACGGCCGGGAACCGCAAACCGAACATGCAGGCGAATGCTACGAGGCCTGGCACGAGTAGCACTGCGAGGGAAAACCCGAAATAGAAACCCGCGTACCAAAATAGTAGTAGCGTCGATAGCGTCCCCGCAACCGCCGAAGCGGGCATTAGCCACTTCGCCCAGTGCGTCATTCGCCCGGTAGCTTGGGGTGGTGGTTGGGGAATGGGGGCGGATTGAACTTCGGGTTGGGGTGGAGGCGCAGGCTGTTGAGCGCGCTGTTGACTGCGGCTTCCAACTGCGGGTCGTGGCCTTCGCGGACGAGCTTGGGGTCTTGCTGGACGGTGATGTCGGGCGAGACGCCGTGGCCTTCCACTTCCCACTGGCCGTGGAGGCCGCCGATGGCGATCCGGGGGGCTTGGACGTTGCCGCCGTCCATCAGGACCGGATAGCCGCCGATGCCGACCAGGCCGCCCCAGGTGCGGACGCCGACCAGCGGGCCGAGAGCGGCCTTTTTGAAGAGCCAGGGGAGCGCGTCGCCGCCGGAGCCGGCATATTGGTTGATGACCATCACTTTGGGGCCGTAGATCGCGAGCGGCGGATCGAGGTATTCGGCGCCGTCGCGGGCTTTGAGGATGGCCTTCGGTTTGCGGGCCAGGAAGTCGATCACGTAGTCGGCGACCTGGCCGCCGTGGTTGTAGCGCTCGTCGATGATCACGCCTTGCTTGCCGACCTGCGCGAAGAAGTAGCGGTTGAAGTTGGTGAACCCGCCGAACTCGGTGTCGGGCAGATAGACGTAGCCGAGCTTGCCGCCACTCAAGCGGTCGACCAGGCGACGGTTGTCCTCGATCCAGGCGCGGTTGCGCAGGGCGGTCTCGCTGCGGACCGGCACGACCGTGATGGTGTGCGCGCCGGTCCCGTCGGCGCGCGGGCCGACCGTCAGCGTGGTCTGCTTGCCCGCCGTCTCCTCGAAGTACGCCCAGACCTCGCGGTCGGCGCGGACCGAGCGGCCGTTGACGGCGAGCAGATAGTCGCCGACGTGCACGTCGACGCCCGGTTGGGTGAGCGGCGCGCTGAGGGTCGGATTCCAGTTCTCGCCGTCGTAGATCTTGGCGAACCTGAAGCGTCCGTCGTCGACCGCATAGTCGGCGCCGAGCATGCCGGTGCTGACGCTGCGCATGTCCGGGTGCGTGCCGCTGCCGACCCAGAGGTGGCCGACCGAGAGATAGCTGATCATCTCGTGGGTCAGGTACGTGAAATCGTCGCGCGAGGCCAGGCCCGGCAAGAAGACGGCGAAGCGTTTCTCGGCGGCGCCGATGTCGAGGCCGTGGTAGCCCGGATCGTAGAAATAGTCGCGTTCGATGCGCCACGTGTCGCGATACATCTGCGCCCACTCTTCGTGCGGCACGATGTAGGCCTCCATCGAACCGGTATCGATGCCGCCATCGCCGGGTTTGGCCGGCGCGTTGGTCGGCACGATCGACCAGTCGTCACCGCGCCCGAGCAGCATCTTCTTCCCGTCGAACGACGGCGCGAAGAACGACAGGCCGCCGGCCATCGGGACCTGTTGGCGCGAGCCGGTATCGAACTTCCACAGCGTGAGCGGCGGCTGGTCCTGGTTCACGGTCGCGAGCGGACCCTGCAAGAGGAAGATCGTGCCCGGCGCGCCTGCGCTGAGCTGCACGAAGTTGGCCTCGCCGATCGGCAGCGCGACGATGCGTTGGAGGATCCCGTCGAAGTCGATCGGTCGCACAGCCGCGCTCGCTTCGGCCGGTTTGGCGGTCGCCTTTGGTTTCGGCGTCGCCGCTCCGTCGGGTTCGTCGGTGACGGGTTCCTCGGCGGTCTGCGGCGCGACCGGCGAGGCCGTCGTGTTCTGGAGCACCGCGACGTAGACACTGTTCGAGACCGGGCGGCCGTCGGCTTCCATATCCAAGCCGTAGGTCGTCAGGCCGACGTTGGTGCTGGCCAGGAAGTACAGGTACTTGCCGGACTTGTCGAACGCCGGCGAGCTGGCGTCGCTCAAGCCGTCGGTCACCTGATGCGTGACGCCGTCCTTGGTGTCGTAGACGAAGACGGCGCGCAAGAAGTTCGACAGCTGCTTCGCGTAGGCGATGTACCGGCCATCGGGCGACCAGTTCGCGTCGAACGTGCCGCCGATGTTGCTGAAACTCTCGAACGGCTGGGCGTCGAACTTGACCGCTCGGGGATGCTCGCTCGCGACGTCGATGACGTACATGCCCAGATGCTTGTCGGCATAGGCGATCCGCTTGCTGTCCGGCGACCACTTCGGCGTGGCGTAGAACGAGGGCGAGGGCGACAGCGCGATCGCGCGGTCCGCATGCAGGCCGCGCTGATCCTTGATGTGCAGCTCGTACTCGCCGGTCGAATCCGAGAAGAACGCGATCGAACGGCCGTCCGGCGACCAGGCCGGGTCCCGTTCCATCACGCCGGAACTGGCGGTGAGGTTGCGGACGTCGCCGTGCTCGGCCGGAACGGTGAAGATGTCGCCGTGCGCTTCGAAGACGGCCCGAACGCCGGTCGGCGAAAGACCCGCCGTCTGGATCTCGGGCCCGACGCTCTGCCAGTGCGGGCGCACGTCGGGGATGTCGCCGGCGATCGTGATCGGCACGTCCGTGTCGGCGCCGCTGGCCGGATCGTAGACGTGGATCGCGTCGAAGAGCGAGTAGACGATGGCGCCGTCGTTGGCCGATGCCGACATGATGTCGAAGCCGCGCGGCTGGAGCAGACGACGGACGTGTCTCGTCTGGGTGTCGTACGCGAAGAGCGTGTACGCGCCGTCGCGATCCGAGACGAAATAGACGGTCGAGCCGATCCACATCGGATAGCGGTCGTTGGAGTTCTTGCGCGGGATCTCGACGACGGACGAGTCCGCCATGTTCGCGATCCAGACCGGCGTGGTCTGTCCGCCGCGGTAGCCCTGCCAGAACGGCTCCCACTGGCCGTTCGGCGTATAGGCGAAGTGCGTGCCGTCGGGCGAGTACGAACCGGTCTGCGCGTCGGGCAACGGGAGCCTGGCGGCCACGCCGCCGGCAGCGGCGATCGTGAAGAGCTGGGCTGCATCGTTCCCGCTCTCGCGGCCAGACCGGAAGACGATCCGCGAACCGTCGCGCGTCCAGCCGACCACCGAATCGCCGGCGGGATGGAAGGTCAGACGCTTGGGCTGACCGCCGGTCGCCGGCACGGTATAGACGTCGACGTTGCCGTTGTAGTTCGCGCTGAACGCGATCGTCGAGCCGTCGGGCGAGAAGTACGGCGCACCGGCCAATCCGAACCCGGTGACGACGCGGTTGGCCGCCCCGCCGGCCCGTGGTACGGTCCAGATATCCCCGCCGTAGACGAAGGCGATCCGGGTGGCGCTGATGGTCGGGCTCTGGAGGATCAGGGGCGACGCGAGGGCCGCCGAGACGCCCAGGCCGAGGAACAGAACGCAGGCGAAAGCCGCCGTACTAAAACGCTTCACCCCTCCAGAATACAGCGAAACGGCGGGGGTTCCCCGCCGTTTCGCTTGTCAATGCCGCACGTTGACACTTTTGGGTGCGGCGCCGACGTTGGATGCTTACATCTGCATCCGGGAGACTTCGGTGTAGGCGTCCATCAGCTTGTTGCGCACGGCCAGCGTGAACGACATGGCGAGGTTGGCTTCTTCCACCGAGGTGACGACTTTGTTGAGGTCGTTGGTCTTGCCGCTCGCGAGATCGCGCGAGAGCTGGTCCGAGGTCGACATCTTGTCGTTGGTGTCGTCCAGGAACGACTTGACCGTGTCGCGGAACGACGGGGTCGCGCCGGCGCCGGTCACGCCGCCGACGGCGTCCGGGGAATCCGAGGGAATCGCTTCCGTGCGCGGGGCGACCGAGGCGGCGTCCGGAGCGAAGGTTCCGGAGAGCACGTTGCGCATCGCGTCGTTGTACGCGGAGTTGATGTCCAAGATCGGTTCCTATTCCTAGCTTCTGAGCAGGTTCAGGGCGGCGTTGCCCATGGCGCGGGTCTCTTGGATGGCCGAGACGTTGGCTTCGTAGGCGCGCGACGCCGACATCATATCGACCATCTCTTTGACGACTTCGACGTTGGGATAGTGCACGTAGCCGCGCGGATCCGCGTCGGGATTGCCCGGGTCGAAGACCAGGCGATCGGGCGAGGTGTCTTGGGCGATGCCGACCGCTTCGACGCCCGCGGTGGTCGAACCCGAACCGGTTGCCTCGGGCGAGAACGCGTCGACGCCGTCGGGCCCTTGCGTCGGATCGTCCTTCTGCGCGAAGACCACCAGCTGACGCTTGAACGGGCCGCCGCCGGGAGTGCGGGTGGTGTTCGCGTTCGCGATGTTGTTCGCGATCACGTCCATCTGCATGCGCTCGGCCGAGAGGCCGGACGCGCTGATCTCGATGCTGTCGTACATGCCGGCCATTATTTGGTCTGCTCCGTGATCGCTTCGCGCAGGCGCCCGAACTGGGTCTGCATCAACTGGGCCATGGTCTGCTGGTAGGCGGAGTTGGACGAGAGTTCGGCCATCTCGCGATCGACGTCGACGTTGCTGCCGTCGGGGCGCATCTTCATCGTGTCGTCGGTCTGGGGCTTCGGGTCGAACGGCACCGGCGCGGCCGCCTGGCCGGTCGTGAACTGGCGGTCGTCGTCGCTGATCATCGCCAGGCTGTCCGAGTCCGCCGGCGTGCCGTCGACGGCGTCCGCCAGGGCTTCTTTGAACGACACCGCCGACCGGTGGAAGCCGGGCGTGTTGGCGTTGGCGATGTTGTTCGCGATCTGCTGGTTCTGCATGGCCGAGCCGGTGAGGGCGTTGCCGAGCGTATCGATGGTCGATCCGAACGAGAGGCCGTTGATGTCAGGCATTCCCTCAGGGTATCGGCCCGTGCGGGCACTTTTTTGAGGTTGAGCCGCCGCTCGGCGGCTTTACGTGCCCGCGAACTGCCGCGCGTGGAGGGCGGCGTAGGCGCCGTGGCGGGCGAGCAGTTCCTCGTTGGTGCCGGTTTCCAGAATCCGTCCACCCTCGACGTAGAAGATCCGGTTGGCGCGCCGGATGGTCGAGAGCCGGTGGGCGATGATCAGGGTCGTCCGACCGGGAAGCAGACGATCGAGCGCCTGCTCGATGAGGACCTCGCTGTGGCTGTCGAGCGCCGAGGTGGCCTCGTCGAGGATCAGGATGCGGGGGTCCCGCAGGATGGCGCGGGCGATCGCGATGCGCTGCCGCTCGCCGCCCGAGAGCCGCACGCCCCGCTCGCCGACCTCGGTCGCGTAGCCCTCGGGGAACTCCGAGACGAACTGGTCGGCGTTGGCCTCGCGGGCGGCCGCCCGGACCTCGTCGTCGGTCGCTTCGAGCCGCCCGTAGCGGATGTTCTCCGCGATCGAAGCCCGGAAGAGCTGCGGATCCTGCGGCACGATCGCGATCGCGGCGCGAAGGTCGGAGAGCCGCAGATCCGCGACGTCGACGTCGTCGATCAGCACCCGGCCGCTCTCCGGCGTGTAGAAACCGGGGACGAGGTTGACGATCGTGGTCTTGCCGGCGCCGCTCGGCCCGACCAGCGCGATGATCTCGCCGGCCTCGATGGTCGCGTCGACGTCGTTGAGCGCGGGCGGCTCGTCCGGGTTGTAGCGCAGCACGACGTGGTCGAAGGTGATCTTGCCGTCGACGCGCCGGAGCGTCGCGACGTCGGATCGCTTCAGGTCTTCGACCGGCAGATCGAGGATCTCGAGCACCCGCCCGGCCCCGACGAGCGCCTTGTTGATCTCGCCGAAGAACGCCGCCAGCCGGTTGATCGGATTCGCGAGCGTGACGAGCAGCAGCCAATACTGGAAGACCGTGCCGTTGTTGAGGCGGCCGACCAAGACCTCGCGGATCGAGAGCCAGATGATGACCGCCACGGCGCTGAGCATGATCGTCGATACGACGAGCGGCTGTGTGGCCACGAACTGCGTGAGTTTGAGGTATGCGCCGAAGAAGTCTTCGTTGCGATTGCGGAAGCGCGCGACTTCGTAGTCTTCCCGCCCGAACGCCTTGACCACGCGTTGCCCTTGAAGGACCTCGGTCAGATTCGCCGAGAGGTCGGCGATACGCGCCTGCGTCCGTTTGGTCGAGTTGGTGATCAGGACCTGAAAGCGTGAGACGACGAACGAGACGGCCGGCGTCACGACGAAGAGCGAAAGGGTCAGGAACCAATCCAGCCAGATCATCACCGCCAGCGACGAGACGAACGTCACGACGGCGACGACCATCTGCGGCAGCGAGATCGAGACCGCATCGGTCATCAGCTGCAGATCGGCGCTGAATCGCGCGATGAGTTCGCCCGGACGCCAGCGGTCGAACCCGCCGATCGGGAGGTTGAGCACGCGCTCGAACAGGTCGATCCGAAGGCGCTTGATCAGATGCTGACCGCACCATGCCGTCAGGTACGTCTGGAAATAGGTGGCCACGTTGACGGTGATCAGCGAGACCCAGATCGCCAGGATGGCGATGTAGAGCACCCGGAGATCCGGATGGGGCACCAGCACGCGGTTGACGATCTGGCCGAACGCCGCCGGCGGGACGACGTTGAGCGCGCCGGCGAGCGTGCCCAGGAGCATCGCCACGACGATCTGGGGAAGATACGGGCGGGCCTCGCGCCGTATCCGGGCCAGGACTTCCTTACGCTCCATTAAGGAGCGCCCCTTACGCCGTCGAGGCGTGAAACCTCTTGTCGGCTGCCCGGTAGATGTGGTCGAGGAGAGCCAAAGACATCATGGACTGCTACTTCCACTCCCACGTTCCGTCGGTCGCCCCGTGCGGCGACTGCGGAAAACCGATCTGCGCGACCTGCCGCGACTCCGCCGGGCACTGCCCGTCCTGCCGTCTCGCCGCGAAGATGGAGACCGCCCAGGCGTCCCGCCAGCAGATCGGCGGTCAGGTCCCGCCCCGCCAGCACGCCGAGTACCAGCAACAGCAGTACCGGCAGCAGTACCAGGCACCGCCCTCGGCGCCGACCATCCGGCAGACCGCGGTCGCGTCCGCCGACGCCGTCGAATCGCGCGCCCTGGTCGCCCTCGGATATCCGCTCTTCCCGCTGGCCGCGATCGCGCTCGCCGATCGCAAGGCGTCGCCGGAACTGCGCAAGGGCGCCTGGCAGGCGCTGGGCTTCAATGCCGCCTTCACCGCGTTGTGGTTCGTCCTGGGCGCGATGCAGCAGCTGCCGCTCTTCCAGGGCTTCGCGGCGTCGCTCACGCTCGCGCTGCTGGTCCCGGCGTTCTTCGTCGGCAGCGTCTACTACGGCATCAAGACCTGGACCGGCGACTATCCGCGCATCCCGATCCTGAGCGACTGGATCGACGACCGCATCCCGGCGAAGTCGTAAGCGCCTAGCTTGGCGAAGGCGGGTCTCATGCGCAGACTCGCCTTCTTCTTCCTGGCACCGATCCTGGTCGCCACCATCGGCGCCAACGCGGTCGATCCGCCGCGCCCCGCAGACGGGACGTACGTGTATGCGATCGCGGGGACGCCGGCGCTGACGTCGAGCACCGTGGTCGTACGGACGGACGGCGGCATCGTCTCGACCACCGAGTCCGTCTCCGTCGCCGGAGCGCCGGTCCTTGCGACGACGCAGTACGCGACCCGCACCCTTCTGCCGACCCACTATCGCGTCGTCGAAGCCGGCACCACCACCGACGTCGTGTTCTCCGGGACGACCGCGACGGTCGCCACGCCGGCGCTCACGTTTCACGCCAATCCGGGGACCGATCTGCTCGCGGTCGGCGACGGCATGATCGCCTACGTCGCGATGCTGCCCTCGATCCTGGCGGCCCATCCCGGCCGGCCGGTAAGTCTGCTCGGGCTCAACGGCGGCAAGGTCGTGACGGTGCGATCGGTGGCGCCGACCGAGGCGCGTCCTGCGGACGTGCCGTCCGCCGACATCGCCGGCGCGATCGAGGAGACCCAGAACGGTCTGACTTTCGCGTACTGGACGGATCCGCGGACGAACGCGGTCGCGGCGGTCGACGTCGCGGGATTGCGTATCCGGCTACTTCGCTAGGTGCGCGCGATAGCGCGTCAAGAACGCGTGCGCCTCGACCTCGTGGTCGACGACCGGTTGCGGATACTCGGCCTTGCCGAAGAGCGGGAGTTCGGTCTGGCCGGCGACGCTGCGGCGCGACGGCGCCGGCGCGTGGGCCAACTCGTCCACCCAGGCCTTGACGTACGCCCCGTCCGGATCGTAGCGCCGGCGCTGCCGTTCGGGGTTGTAGATGCGCGGATACTGCGCCATGTCCGCGCCGACGCCCGCGATCCACTGCCAGTTGCCGTTGGCCAGTGCCAGATCGTCCTCGATCAGATAGCCGTCCCATTCGTCGCGCCCGACCCGCCAGTCGACCCCGAGATCGAAGCACAGGAACGAGGCCGCGACCGCGCGCACGTGCGGGTGCATCCAGCCGGTCGCGTGCAGCTGACGGATGCCCGCGTCGACCAGCGGATAGCCCGTTCGGCCCGAGCGCCACGCATCCAGACCGGCGTGTTTGCGGGCGAACGCGAAGCCGCGCATCTTCTCCTGGAGCGGCGCGTCGTCGGTGAGCGGATGGAACCATCCCAGTTGCAGGAAGAAATCGCGCTGCGCGAGCGCCCGTAGGAACAGCTTGAGCGACGCGCGCTCTTCGACCAGCAAGAACGGATCGGCGATGCGCTCCAAGGTCGCACGCGCCACCGTGCGCGCGGCGATCGTGCCGAACGACAGATGCACCGAGAGATGCGAGGTGCGATCGTCGGCCGGGACGTTGGCGGCGACCGCGTACTGCAGCGCGTCGGTCTCGAGGAAGCGTTCGAGCCGGTCGTTCGCGCTTGCCGGATCGATCTCGCTCGCGCGATCGCCGGCGCCGAACTCGGCCGGGACCGGCAGATGCTCGCTCTGCAGGTCGCTCGCGGCGAAGCGCAACAGCAGCGGCAGCTCGTAGAGATTGGGCCGGCACTCGCGCCAGACCGCCAGGTACGGCACGAAGGCGCGATACCCGCCACCGTCCGCACCGCTCGCATCGGCCGTCTCCTCGGGCGGGATGGCGGGCGCGTCGTGCGCGATGGTCGCCCGCAGACCGGCTTCTTCCAGATCCGACTGCAGGCGCGCGTCGGCGTGGCTGCCCGCCCCGTCGTAGCTCGCGCTCCAGGCGACCCCGGTCGCGCCGCTCGCGCGCGCCAGATTGCGCAACGTCGGCCCGGGCGGGCCGCGCCGGACGATCAGCTTGGAACCGCGCTCGCGCAGACCCGCGTCGAGCGCTTCGACCGCCGCGCAGAAATAGGCGGCGCGGCGCGGCGAGCGCGCGAGGCGCGCTTCGCAGGCGCGGTCGACCACCAGCACGGGCAAGACCTCGCCCTCGGACGCGGCGGCGGCCAGCCCGGCGTGATCGTCGAGCCGCAGGTCCCGCGTGAAGCGGAAGATAGAGGTCGGCACGCGCCCGCTAGAGTTGGTCGACGAAAGCGGCGACGTCGAGCAGATCCTGCTGCGACATCTGCGCCGGGACCAGCTTCGGCATCGGCGGCGACGGGTTCGCGATCGCGTCGGTGACGTACGCGGGCGTGCGCCGCCGCAGTTCGCCGCGCAGCGGCGGCCCGATCTGCGCGCCCTCGCCGGCGGCGCCGTGGCACGTCGCGCAATGCGCGGCGAAGACGGTCCGCCCGCGGCCGACCGAGGCCGATTCGAGCGGGGTCGCGGTGGCGGCGGCGCCGGAGCCGGCGGTCGCGGTATGCGAGCCGCACGCGCAGAGCGCGGCGGCCGCGAGGAGCGCAGAAAAAATGACGGCGAAACGCGGCATGGCGGCGGCTTCCGCAAAAGGGCATCGAGCACCCACTAGCATAACGGGCCATCCGTGGCCGCTCGCAAGATCTACCTCCGCTTCGCGCAAGCGACCGATATCGAACGCCTCGTCAAGGACGGCGTCATCACCGGTCCCCAACCCGCACGCGAGACCTGGAACCAGCGCATCGTCAAATGGCTGGCCGAGCAGCGGGCCGGGCGGCGGCTGGTGCTGGTCGCCGAAGACCAGAGCGGTCTGCTCGGGATGGTCCAGCTGGTGCTCAAGTTCCCGGCCGGCTACGAAGACGCCGAGGCCGCCAACGGCTACGACATCGCGATGATGGAGGGCCTGCGCATGCGTGCCGGCGCTCCGCCCGAGGTCGGCGGCGAACTGGTCGGCGAAGTCCAGCGCATCGCGCAGAAGAAAAACGTCAAGACGCTGACCTTCTGCCTGCCGATGAACCAGCCGCGCGCGCTGCGTCAGGCCCGCGTCTGGGGCTTCGAAGAGTTCCGGATCATGGCCGAGCCGAACAAGATGCTCGCCTTCTTCCGCAAATCGATCGAGTAGTTACAGCCCTTCGCCGTTGCCGCTGCTGCGGAACGTGAACGCGTCGGTATAGCTGCCCGGGACCGGACGGCCGTTGACGAGTTTGGGCGAGTAGCGCGCCTTCATGGCGGCCCGACAGACCGCGTCGTCGAGCGAGAGATACCCGGACGACTTGGTGATCGCGCACTTGGTCGGGATGCCGCGTTCGTCGATCTGGACTTCGAAGACGCTCGTCCCGGAGGCGTTCTGCGCGTACGCGATCGGCGCGGGCTGCGGGGTCAGAGCCGTCTCGCCGCCGAGCGGTTCGGGGGCGCGGATGGTATAGGCCGGCGCGACCACGATCGAATCGGTCTGGCGATCGAGCCGCGGGATCGTCTGGCTGACGTTGGTGGTGGTCTGCGCGACCGCGGTGCTGCCGCCGCCTCCGCCGCTGCCGCGACGCCAGATCGGCGTATCGCCGGCGTACTTAGGAGCCGTCCCGAGCGTCGGAGCCGTCGCGGCGACCGACCGCGGCGCTTGCGGCGCCGTCGGGATGGTGGTCTGCGGCGCGCGCACGCTCGCGGCGGCGACCTGGACCGGCTGGCGCGTGAGGGTGACGACGTTGTGCTCCACGACCATGCGCGGCGCGGCGGTCGCCTGCGGCAGCGCGGCCGTCGAACGGCGTTCGAGGACGATGCGCTGGCCGTCGTAGTTGAGCACCAGCGGATCGGCGAAGGACGGCGCGATCTTCCCGAGGCCGGTGACCATCGCCAGGTTGAACGCGAGCGAGATCGCGATGCAGGCGCCCGCGACCGTCAGCCCGGCGCGCAACAGCCGCTTGCGGCCGTTCATCTTCTCGCGCACGAGCGCGGTCAGGTCCGGGTCCCAGGTCTCGTCGTCGCGCGCCTGACCGACGCATGCCATCGTGCGTTCGATCTCGTGCTCGCCGCCGTTCGCGCGCAGGCACGCAGAGCACGTCGCGACGTGCCCGCGGTAGGCCTGACGTTCGGCGTCGGTCGCTTCCCCGAGCGCGATCGCGCCGGCGAGGACTTCGGCCTGGTTACACGCGGTCAAGATATTCCTTACCGATCGGTCATGACCGAACGCAGGGTGCGCATCGCGCGGCATACGCGCTGACGCACTGCGTCCGAAGTGGTGCCCAATATCGCCGCGGCTTCCTGCGACGAGTACCCGGCGTAGGTCGTCAGCATGATGGCCGACGCCTGATCGCTCGGGAGCTTGTTCATCGCCGCCTGCAGGTCGACCGATGCGGCGCTGCGTTCGTCGATGCGCCACGCGTAGGTCTCGTGGTCGCGGTCGAGCGGCAGCATCCGGACGATCTTCTTGCGCCGGAGATGCGAGATCGAGTTGTTCGTGGCCGTCTTGTAGAGCCAGCCCGCGGTCAGCGGGCGCTCCGGATCGGCCTGGAGGGTCCGATAGGCCGCAAGAAAGACGTCTTGCGAGATATCGAGGGCGGTATCGGCGTCGCCGACCATCCGTCGCACGTAGCGCACCAGCTTCGTCTGATACTCGCGGACGAGCGTGTCGACGCGTGCTTGGGCGATTGCGGCTCCGCCGGCGACGAGGTAGACCTGTTCCATCCTGGGGCCCCCCTTTTCACTCCCAACGCGGTCGGCGACCGGGGTGTGACCGTCCGGGGAATTCTTTTCTGGGGGCACGGCCTAGCCGCCTATCTCCGAGAGGGCGCGCATCCGGCTGGCCGGTTCGCCCAGCTTGAGGTGGTGGCGCTCCGGCTTGATCAGCATCGCCCCGCGGAGCAGGTCGGCCAGGGCCTCTTGGCCGGCGCCGGCCCGCAGCGGCGAGCGCAGATCGATGTGGTGGTCCCCGAACAGGCAGAGCCGCAGCCGGCCGTCGGCGGTGAGCCGGACCCGGTTGCAGCGGTCGCAGTAGTCGTGCGAGAGCGGCGAGATGACCCCGATCGTCCCGGCCGCGCCGGGGTAGGCGAAGTACCGGGCCGGCCCGTTGCCGGGGGGTCCGGGCACGGGTTCCAGGGCGCCGATGGCAGCGAACCGTTCGAGCAGCTCGCCGGCCGAGATGTAGGTCTCGGTCTGGATGCCCAGATTCTCGTGGACCGGCATCATCTCGATGAACCGGACCGCGACCGGCCGCTCCCGCGCGAGTTCGGCGAACGCCTCGAGTTCGTCGTCGTTGACGCCGCGCATCGCGACCACGTTGATCTTGACCGGGCCGAGCCCGCGCGCGATGGCCGCATCGATGCCGGCCAGGACGCTCTCCAAGCCGGGCCGGCGCGCGATCCGCTCGAAGCGATCGGGGCGCAGGGTGTCGAGCGAGACGTTGACCCGGCGCAGACCGGCCGCCGCCAGGTCGTCGATCTGCTCCTCGAGCAGCAAGGCGTTGGTCGAGAGCGCGACGTCCTCGATACCCGGCGTCTGCGCGATGGCGCGGACCAGCACGTGCAGGTCGCGGCGCAGCAACGGTTCGCCGCCGGTCAGGCGGATGGCGCGAACCCCGATGCCGGCGGCCGCGCGGACGATCGTCGCGATCTCCTCGTAGGAGAGGATCTCGTCGCGCCGCAGCCAGGGCAGGCCGCCCTCGGGCATGCAGTAGACGCAGCGCAGGTTGCACTTGTCGGTGACCGAGACGCGCAGATAGGAGATCGGCCGCGCGAACGCGTCGAGCACCGGTCGCGTCAGGTCGATAGTCCGGAGCGCCACGCCCCTCCCCTTCGGGAAGCGGGGCTAATTATCCGTGAAGAAGCTGTCGGCGATCGGGGCGTTGAGCTGGAACGAGGCGAACGTCGAGGCGATGTCGGCCTTGTAGATGGACTGCTCGACGTGCCCGGTCTGGGACGCGACCAGGTAGTCGTTGCCGACCTTGGTGTACGTCTGATGGAGTTCGGCGTAACCGCTCCCGTCGTTGTAATTCCAGCGCATCGAGAGGATGGTCGCGGCCGCGTCGTCGACGACGACGTCGATGTGGTCGACCCGCCCGTGCTTGCGCGGCACGAGTTTGAACGTGGTGGTGCCGCCCTGGCTCGGGCTCTGCGAGACCACATAGACGGTCTTCCACGATGCGGGGCCGGCGATGCGCGGATAGATCTTGCTGAACTGCTTGGCGATGCCGGGCAGACCGCTGGTGAAGACGATCTTGTCCTTGCTCGGATCCTTGTGGTAGTACGTGCCGTCGAGGATCGGATTGAGGTAGGGGAACGAGGTCATGTGGACGTCGGCGTGGATCGACGCGGTGTAGGACTTCAGTCCCGGGTTGAGCGCGATCATGCGCGAGAGCAGATCCGGCCGGGCGCTGGCGGGCGCGTGCAGACCGGCGCCGATCGCGAGGACCAGCGCGGCGACGACGAGGGAGCGAAGGCTGCGTTTCATGTCGCTGTCCTTAACGGCCGGCGGCCCCGAATTGTTGCAGTGCGAACGCGATTTCTTCGCGGACCTTAATGTTCTGTTCGGCGCGGTCGCGCTCGCGCAACGCACCGACCGCTTGCGGCGATCCGATCCGCCCGAGCGCCCAGGCGGCGTGGCCGCGCACCATCGGGTGACGATCGCGACGGAGCGCCTCGGCCAGCGCGCCGACGCTCGAACGGTCGAGCGCATTACCGAGCGCGACCGCGGCGTTGCGGCGCAGGACGGCGTGCCCGCGCCAGCCCATCGCGGTCGCGCGATAGGTCCGTTCGAACGCGTCGGGCTTCATCCCGAGCAAGGCCACCAGTGCGGGCCGGGCCGACTCGCTGGAGTAGGGTGCGTTGACCGCGTCGACGACCGGGCGCGCCAACTGCGTCGGCGGACATACGACCTGGCACAGGTCGCAGCCCCAGATCCAGGTGCCGACGAGCGGCCGCAACGCGCGCGGGATCCCGTCGGTGCGCTGCGTCAGGTCGGAGATGCACCGGGTCGCGTCGATCGAGTAGTCGCCCCGCAGCGCGCCGGTCGGACACGCGCTCACGCATTGGCTGCACGACCCGCACGACTTGCGCAGCGGCGCGTCCGGCGCGAGGTCGAGCGACGTGACCACTTCGCCGAGGAAGACGAACGAACCGAGTTCCGGCGAGATCAGGTTGGTGTGCTTGCCGACCCAGCCCAGTCCGGCGCTGGCGGCGAAGGCGCGCTCGGCCAGCGGCGCGGTGTCGCACGCGATGGCCGTCACGTTCGCGCCGGCTGCGGCGTCGATCGCGTCGGCGATCGTCTGCAGCATCGCGCGCACGCGCGGGTGGTAGTCCGTCGACCATGCGTAGTTCGAGACGCGTCCGCGCAGTTCGCCGTTGGCGCGCGGTTCCGGCAAGGCGTAGGGGACGGCCACGCAGACGACGCTGCGCGCGGAGGCGAGCACCGCGCGCGGATCGGCGGCCTGGCCGGCATAGTCGGGGCCGAATCCCCACGTCGCCAGATCGCCGCGCGCGAACGACGCGGTCATGCGTTCGCGCGTCGCGGCGTCGGCGAAGGCCGGCGCGATCCGGACGGCTCCCGCGCCGGCAGCGAGCGCGACCCGTTCGATCAGGGCGCGCAGGGCCGCCGCCTCAGAGCGAGGCGAGCGGTCCGTCATCGCCGACCGGGAAGGCCGCGTCGATCGCGGCCAGATCGTCCGCGTCGAGCCGGACGTCGACCGCGTGCGCGTTCTCCTCGACGTGGGCGAGCGAGGCGGCCTTGGGGATCGCGAACAGCGCGGGCTCGCGGGTGAGGAACGCGAGCATCACCTGGTGCCGGGTCGCGTCGTGCTTGTCGGCGACGCGGGTCAGGACGTCGTCGGCGCGCCGGGTCTTGCCGCGCGCGAACGGCGTGTAGCCGACCACCGCGATGCCCTGCTCGGCGCAGTACGGCAGCAGGCGATGCTCGATCCCGCGTTCGGTCAGGTTGTAGAGCACCTGATCCGACGCGATCCGATGCTCGCGCAGGTAGGATTGCGCCTCGCGCAGGTCGTCCAGGTCGAAGTTGCTGACCCCGATGAACCGCGTCTTGCCCTGGGTCGCGAGCGTCTCGAGCGCGCGCATCGTCTCTTCGAGCGGATGCTCGCCCGGCCAATGCAGCAGATAGAGGTCGAGGTGGTCGACCCGCAGCCGCGCCAGCGTGCGTTCGCAAGCGGCGATGGTGCCGTCGTAGCTGGCGTTGCTCGGCAGCACCTTGCTGGTCAGGAAGAGCGCGTCGCGCGGCACGCCGGTCAGGAACTCGCCGAGTTCGCGCTCGACCTCGCCGTTGCCGTACATCTCGGCCGTATCGATGTGGGTCATCCCCAGTTCGATGCCGCGCAGCAGCGCGCGCTTGGCCTCGGCGCGGGCCGCGCCGCTCTCGGGAAGGTTCCAACTCCCCTGGCCGACGACCGGGACCGCGACGCCCGTCGCTCCGAATGGTTTTACGATCACCGTACCGGCTTTCTAGAAGAACGCGAACGCGTCGTCGCGCGCCGCGTAGGCGAGCAGTCCGCCGCGTAAGTGGCGGATCCGGCGGAAGCCCGCGTCGCGCAGACGCTGCGCCGCCCACAGCGATTTCTGGCCGACCCGGCATGCGACGACGTAGGTCGTGGCCGTATCGAGCTCGTGCAGCCGCGCCTCGAGTTCCGAGGCGGGCATGTGGATGGCGCCGTCCAGCACGCCCAGCACGGCCTCGTGCGGCTCGCGCACGTCGAGCAGGGTCGCGTCCGCGAGGGCGTCGTCGAGCCCGCCCGCGTCGATCTCGTCGACGTCGCGCGCGTCGTCCTCGTCGTTCGTCTCGCGCACGTCGCGGATCGTCGGCGCGCTCCCGCACAGCGCGCAGCCCGGATCGCGGTCGAACCGGATCTCGCGCACGTGCGCGCCGAGCGCGTCGATCAGCAGAACGCGACCGATCAGCGGGTCGCCGATCCCGAGCGCGAGTTTGAGCGCTTCGCTCGCCTGCCAGGTGCCGACGATCCCGGCCAGCACGCCGAGCACGCCGCCCTCGGCGCAGGTCGGCACGCTGCCGGCCGGCGGCGCCTCCGGGAACAGACACCGGTAACACGGACCGCGCGACGTATCGAAGACGCTGACCTGACCGTCGAAGCGGAAGATCGACGCGTAGACGTCGGGCTTGCCCTCCAGCGCGCAGGCGTCGTTGATCAGATAGCGCGTCGCGAAGCGATCGGTGCAGTCCAGGACCAGGTCGTAGGGGCGCACCAGCGCGCGCACGTTGTCCTGGCCGGCGCGGACCGGATACGGATCGACGTTGGTCTCGGGGTTGATCGCGAGCACCCGGCGCGCGGCGGCCGCGACCTTCTTCTCGCCGATATCGGCGGTCGCGAAGATCGTCTGGCGCTGGAGGTTGGTCAGATCGACCACGTCGTCGTCGACGATGCCGATCCGCCCGACCCCGGCCGCGGCCAGGTACTCGAGCGCGGGCGAGCCGAGCCCGCCGGCGCCGATCACCAGCACGCGCGCGGCGCGCAAGCGTTCCTGGCCCGCCAATCCGACGTCGGGGATCAATAGATGACGGCTGTAGCGGCGCAGTTCGCGCGCGCTCAGGCCCGCGGAAACAGTTCGTTCAGCCATTGCAGCAGCGTCCCGCGCGCGTTGTCGCCGGCGTAGGTGTGGTCGCTCTCGACGGTCTCGAAGGTCTTGGGTTCGGGCGCACGTGCGTACAGGTCTTCGACGCTCGCGCGGCTCACCATCGCGTCCTTCGCGGCCGCTACGAAGAGCAGCGGACGACCGACCAGCTTCGGCAGCGCCTCGTCGTAGCGCGCGTCGACCCCGCGGACCAGCTCGGGCAGCGAGACGCCGTCGACGTAGCCGCTGCGGAAATCGGTCCCCCCGACGTTCTTGAGCGCCTCGATCGCGGTCGGCCGGCCGTAGCCCGTCGCGATCGCGATCGCGCCGGCCACCTCCGGATCGGCCGCCGCCGCCAGCAGGGCGGTCATCGCCCCCATGCTGTGCCCGGCCGTGAGCAGCGGCCCGGGCTGCCGCGCGCGCGCGTGCGCGACGACCGCCGACATCGCGTCCACACAATCGTCGACGCCGCGCAGCAGGCCGCCGCTGGCGCCGAGCTTGTGCCCGGGAAAGTCGAGGCTGTAGACCGCGAAGCCGTGGCTCGCGAGGAACCCGCACATGAAGTCGAGGTTGTGCTTGCTCGACGAGTAGCCGTGGCCGACGACCAGGCCGACGCCGCGCGGGCGGCGGGCTTCGTAGGCCAGCACCGCGACCTCGTTGTCGCGGGCACGGACGCGCTCGAGCCGGACGTTCACGCGTGTTCCTCGCCGCAGACGTTCTCGCGCCACTCGGCGGTGCCGTCGGCGAACGTCTCGCGCTTCCAGATCGGCGCGCGTTCCTTGAGCGCGTCGATCGCGAAGCGGCACGCTTCGAAGGCGGCGGCGCGATGCGCGCAGGCGACCGCCACGACCACGGCCGTCTCGCCGATCGCGAGTTCGCCGACCCGGTGATGGATCGCGATCGCGCAATCGCCGTAACGTTCGTTCGCCTCGCGCGCGATCGCCTCGAACTCCGCGATCGCCATCTCGGCCTGGGCCTCGTAGGCGAGTCCGCGCACGTCGCGCCCGTCGTCGGCGCGCGCGCGCACGATACCGGCGAACGTGACCGCGCCGCCGCGGGCGTCGTCGCGCACCAGCGCTTCGATGGCGGCCGCGTCGAGCGGCCGCTCCGAGATCGCGAAGCGGTTCACCCGCCGCCGGCCGGCGGCAGCAGCGAGAGTTCGTCGCCGTCGCGCAGCGCGCGGTCGCCCGCGACGATCGCGCCGTTACAGGCGATCCGGGTGGATGCGCGCAGCGCGCGCACGGCGGGCGCATGGCTCGCGATCGCCTCCCAGGCGTCGTCGACGCTGGCGGTCTCCGGCAGGGAGAACGAGCGTCGCGAAAACCCGAGCAGTTCGCGCAGCCGCGCGAACGGAACGACCGAGACGGTCACGGAGGCTAGTACCCGCCGAGGTCGGTGGTGTAGCCGCGCTCCGTCAGCCAGGCGCGGGCCGCCGCGTGGCGGGCGGCCAGGTCGAGACGGTTGCAGATCAGCTTGTGCAGCAGCACGTCCCAGAAGTGCTCGTCCTGTTCGTAGACGTCGTCCGGGATCTGGTTCTCGGTGCGCGAGAACTCGCGCAGACGCTGCGCGTCGCCGCTCTCGAGGATGGCGCGCAGATCGGCGTCGTAGTCCGGGTTGGTGCTGGACTGCATCATGCGCTCTTCCTGGTGTCGCCGGAGAGGACGTAGCGTTCGATCGCCTCGGCGACGCCGTCGTCGTCGTTGGTCGCGGTGTGGGTAGCGATCGCGTCGCGGACCTCGGGCAGGGCGTTGGCCATCGCGACGCCCAGGCCCGCCCACTGCATCATCGGCACGTCGTTGCGCGAGTCGCCGACCGCCATCACGCGCGCCGCCGGGATCGCGTAGGTGCGGCACAGGTCCGCCAGCGCGTGCTGTTTGGTCGCCTCGCGGCTGGTGATCGCGAGTTCTTCGAACGTCCCCCAGGACTCGTGCTTGATCGCCAGCGGCATGTCGCCGAAGTTCTCGCGCACGGCCGCGACCGCCTCGGCGCCGAGGAACCGGATGAAGGTCGGAGCGCTCGCCAGGACGTCTTCGAAGTGGTCGATCTCGGCCCAGCCGGGGCCGGTCATATCGGCCATGTAGACCTGGCTCTCGCGCAGGCGGTAGAACTTCTCGTCGGTATAGACCGCCGCCGAGAGCCGGTTGCGCTCGCCGAACTCGAGCAGCGGCACCGCGTACTTGAGCGGCACCGGGATGTGCCCGAGCACCTTGCCGGAGAGGAAATCCTTGGTCAGCGCGCCGTGCGCGCAGATGATCGGCACGTTGAGGCCGAGGTCGCGGGCGATCCGCATCGGCGTGTCGGAGCCGCGCCCGGTCACCAGCACGACCCGGACGCCCGCCAGCAGCGCGTCGGCGACGGCACGTTGGTTGCGCGGTGAGATCTGCTCGCGCGAGTCGAGGAGCGTGCCGTCCAGGTCGAGGGCGATCAAGTCGAAATCAGACACCGACCCTATCTTACCCCCTCCGTCAACCGTACCGAGGGAGCGAAGCGACGTTCGGCACCCGGGATTCGTTGTAGAGTCGAGGAACATGAGAACGATGAAACGCCTGGCCCTGACCCTGGCCCTCGCCGCCATCCCGATGGCCGCTCCGGCGCAGTCGGGCAACTGCACCAAGGAGACGCTCCCCGTCCGCGGCACGCCCGTGACGGTGAGCTACTGCGTCGCGAGCAGCCACAAGGCGCCCGGCAGCGAGCTACTTGTGACCGTCGCGGCCACCTACAGCGCGCCCGGCGGCTCGTTCAGCGAGAATCCGGTGCTGCACTTCATCGCCGGTGAAGGCCCTTCGCGCGTCATCGAGGACGTCGACCTGGCCAAGGTCGGCTCCAGCGGGACGCTCCATCTGACGCTGGTCTACAAGGGCAACCAGGTCGCGATCGAGTCGGCCCTCCTCACACCGGGCGCCATCACCATCAAGTAGTGGTCGAACTCGTCTCGGCTATCTCCGCGGCGGCGACCTTCTTCGTCATCGCGGCCACGGCCATCGCCGCGATGGTCCAGTTGCGCCACATGCGCGCCGCCAATCAAGTCGCTTCGCTCAGCACCTTTCTCGACGACTTCGAAGGGCCCAAGTATCGCGAGGCGTTCGACTTCGTCCGGACCGACCTGGCCGAGCGGCTCGAGGATCCCGAATTCCGGCGCGAGATCCGCGAAGGCAAGCTCGACCGGCGCAAACACCCCGAGATCACCGTCTGCAACCTCTTCGAGCAGTGGGGTCTTTTCGTCCGCATCGGCGCCATCGACATGCGCTTCTTGGAGGCGCTCAAAGTCGCGGGCGGCTTCTGGGACCGACTCGAGCCCGTGGTCGCGATGTGCGCGGAGCGGACCGGCGGCGTCAACGTCGTCTTCGAGAACTTCGAGTATCTCGCGATCCAAGCGCGCCGGTGGTTCGCCGAGCATCCGAACGGGACGTTCCCCGCCGGCACCGCGCGCCTGCCTCTCAACGACCCCTGGAAAGACCCCGACCCGACGCCGTTGCCGTAAGGTGCAACCCGGGGCCGAAGTGGGGTATTCTAGTGGTCGAATGCGGCGACGCTACATAGCCTTTGACTGCGCGAAGATCCCCGACGGTTGTACCGGCGGTCGGGGCTAGGAGAACCATGGCCTGTACGGCATATAGCCCCGACCTCTCGCCGGCGGAGCGCGCGCGCTTCCTCTACGATGCCATCCCGCCCGGCCTCTTCAAGGTCGAGAACGCGGAAGACCGGATCGCCTGGCGGATCAGCCCCGAACCCTTCGCCCTCGACCCGGCCACGGTCGAGAAGCTGGAAGCCATCGGACGCGACCTGGCCGCCTTCTACCGGGCCCTCAACAGCCTCTACAATCGCAGCGCGCGCGGCACCGCGCCCGCCTTCATCGCCGAATATCTGGATCGCGGCAAGCCCGAGCACGTCGTGCGCCTGGCCCGCCAGAACCGCTTCAAGCAAGATCTCCCCGCCATCATCCGGCCCGACCTGATCATGACCGACGACGGCTTCACCGCCGCCGAACTCGACAGCGTCCCGGGCGGCATGGGCTTCGTCGGCGCGATGGCCGAGGCGTACTGCAATCTCGGCATGGAGGCGGTCGGCGGGACCTATGGCATCCCCGAAGGCTTCGCCGCAGCGATGCGCGCGCAGAGCGGCAAGGAGAAGCCGATCGTGGCGATCGTCGTCTCCGAAGAGTCGGCCGATTACCGGGCCGAACTCGGCTGGCTCGCGGAGACGCTGCGCAAGCGCGAGCTGCTCGACGCCTACGTCGTCGCGCCGCAGGACATCGTCTTCACGGAAGACGCGCTCTTCATGCGCCTCGAAGACGGGCGCGAAGAGAAGCTCGACGTGATCTACCGCAACTTCGAGATGTTCGATCTGCTCAACGTCCCCAAGCAAGAGCTGCTGCTCTACGCGGCGCGGCACAACCGCGTCAAGATGTCGCCGCCGCCCAAGGCCAACCTCGAAGAGAAGCTCTCGTTCGCGCTCTTCCACCACCCGATGCTGGCCAAGCTCTGGCAAGGCGAACTCGGCAAGGATGCGTTCGAGCGGCTCGGCCGGATCTTCCCGCAGACCTGGGTGATCGACGCCCGGCCGCTGCCGCCGCAGGCCGTGATCTACGGACTCGAAGCGGCCGGACTCCCGATCAACGATTGGATGGCGCTCGCCGAACTCGGCAAGAGCGAGCGCGATTTCGTGGTGAAGCCGTCGGGCTTCTCGGAACTGGCGTGGGGCTCCAAGGGCGTCAAGGTCGCCAACGACCTCACCAAAGACGAATGGGTCGCGACCCTTTCCGAGGCATTGCGCGATGCCGAGAAGACGCCGCGCATCCTGCAGCGATTCCATAAGGGCCGGCGCCTGCGCCAAGAGTATTTCGATCGCGAGAAGGGCGAGATCCGCAGCTTCGACGGACGCGTTCGGCTCTGTCCCTACTTCTTCGTCAGCGGCGAGGACGCCAAGCTGGGCGGGATCCTCGCGACCATCGCACCCGCCGACAAACGCTTGATCCACGGCATGTCCGACGCCGTGATGGCGCCGTCGTGGTCGAAGCCGGGCGGCGCCTGATCTAGCGCTGGCGCGTGATCACGAGCGGCTGTTCGGCCGTCACGTCGATCTCGTCGGGGATCATCGTCGCCGGGTCGTACCACTCGACCAGCGGAACCGGGCCGGTCACCGAGAGGCTCGCATCGGCAGCCGGAACGCCGGCGGGCCGAACCGGCTTGGCGTTCGGGTCGGTGAGCAGCGCGGTCGCCTGGCCGTAGATCGGCTGCACCAGCTCGAGCGGTGCGTTCGGCCAGGCCGCGACCTGCGAGGGGAGCGCGATGAATCCGCTCATCAGCGCGCCGTCGACCAGGACGAACTGCTGCCCCGGGACGAGCGTGAAGGTCTGCGCGCCGCCCAACCCGTTGACGGTGGCGGACTTCCCGGCGAAGGTGGCCGACGAGTCGACGGCGTTGGCGCCGACCGTCAGATGTGCGAGATATCCGGTCACGGTCGCGTCGTCGCGCCCGAGCGAGAGCGTCGCCTTGGCCGAGCCGGCGACGCCTTGGAACGAGCCGCTGCTGTCCTCGCCGATCGCGACGCTCCCGTCCTTATCGCGCGTCACGGTGATGGTCGTCTTGCCCGACGGTTTGCCGGCCAGGCTGGCGACGTAGGAATAGGTTCCGGCGGCTATCGCGATCACGCGGGCGGTCCTTTCGCAATGCGACGCGCGAGCGCGTCGAGCAGACGATCGATCTCGTCGGTCGTGTTGTACCCATGCGGCGCGACCCGTATGCCGTTCGGTCGCCAGGTCGTCACGACGCGCTCCTCGTGCTGGATGCCGCGGCCGAGCGCGACCGGATCGTGCCCGGGTACCGTGAAGGTAACGATGCCCGACGACGTCCCGTTCCCGCGCCGGCTCGCGACGATCGCGCCGGCGCGTTCCAAGCCCTCGCACAGATGGTCGGTGAGCGCCAGGATGTGGGCGGCGATCGCGGCGGTGCCGGCCCGCTCCATCACCGCGATCGACTCGTGGAGGGAGAGCGCGCCGATGAAGTTGGGCGTGCCGCCCTCGAAGCGCGAGCCCGCGTCGACGTAGCCCTGATCGTAGTTGAGGAAGTCCCACATGTCGGCGGCGGAACGCCAGCCGGGCGCCGCCAGGCGCAGGCGCGCGCGCAGTTCGGGACGGGTCCACAGGAAGGCGACGCCTTGGAGCGCGAGCATCCACTTCGCGCCGCCCGCGTAGACCGCGTCGATCCCGCAGGCGGCGACGTCGAGCGGAAAGCCGCCCAGGCCCTGCATCACGTCGGAGACCAGCAGCGTGCCGTTCGCGTGCGCGACCTCGGCCAGTCCCGCCAGATCGTGCATGTAGCCGTCGTGGAAGGCGACCCACGAGACCGCCACCAGGCGCGTCTTCGGCGTCAGCGCCGCCCGCAACGCGTCGGGGGTCATGCGCGTCGCGGCGGTGTCGAACAGCCGCACGCCGACGCCGCGATCCCGCAGCGCGAGCCACGGCACCGCGTTGGAAGGGAACTCGTCGTCGCAGAGCAGCATCTCGTCGCCCTCGCGCCAATCCAGCCCGGCCGCGATCGCGTTCGCGCCGTCGCCCGTGTTGCGCAGGATCGCGACGTCGTCGCCGCCGCCGCCGATGAAGCGCCCGACCGACGCGCGGAACTCCGGCATCCGGTCCTCGTACGGGAAGACCCCCATCACGCCGCCCTCGGCCTGGGCCGCGACGAACGCGTCGAGCGCGCGCTTCGTCCGCTGCGGCAGCACGCCGACCGCCGCGTGATTGAAATACGCGTAGCGATCGACGACGGCGAACTCGGACCGGGGAAGCGGCGTCGACACGTTAGGGTTGCTCCGATGAGACCGGTGTGACCGATCCGCGCGTCGATTTTTCGGCGAGATCGAGGAGCGAGGAGGGAGCAACGCCGATGCGTTGTGACCGACGCAGCGACGAAGATATCGCCAAAAAGCGGTCGCGGGCGGTCATGCCGGTCTCATCGGAGCAGCCCTTAGTTGGGGCCGATCATGTCCTTCGTGTGCCATGCGATGTTGTTCGCGCGGTCGCCAACGCGTTCGAGCGCCGCCAGGACGAACAGGTAGCGCGTGCCCGCGCGCACCATCTCCGCGTCTTCCTGCATCTCTTGCTGGAGCAGTTTGATGCTGCGCTTGTAGAGCGCGTCGACCTCGTCGTCGCGTTCGATGGTGATGTCGGCCAGCGCGTTGTCGCGCTCGGTGTAGGCGCGCATCGCGTCGAGCAGCAGCGCGTGGGCGGCGCCGGCGATCCGGTCGACCTCTACCTTCTGCGGACGCAGCGGGACGTCGGCCAGTTTGATGGCGTTCTTGGCGATGTCGACCGCGTAGTCGCCGACGCGCTCCAGGTCGGTCGCGATCTCGAGCATGGCGGCGATCTCGCGCAGCTCGCCGGCGACCGGCTGCTGGCGCCAGATCAGCTCGATGCAGGCCGCCTCGATCTTGCGCCGCAGATCGTCGATGACGTCGTCGCCCGCCACGACGCGCGCGCCGGCGGAGGAGTCGCGGCGGTCGAGCGCTTCGACCGAGACGCGGATCGCGTCGGCTGCGAGCGCGCCGAGACGCACGACATCCAATCGCGTCGCTTCAAGCGCCTCGTGATACGCGGTGCGCACAGCCTGATTTCCCCTTCCGGTGGGCGGTCCTAGAGTCTTGAGGTAGTATACCGATAAGGGGGGTTCCCTGCAACGTAACGAATGGACCTGCGTTTTTCGCCATTCCCAGGGAGAGGTTAGTCGTGGCAGATATTCGGACCGTCGGCGTCTGTGGAGCGGGCCTGATG
>Ga0207667_10000100_pt1 | contig 138482 bp, 120 predicted proteins | sample KBSCornC52_FD_184301 | JGI IMG/M metagenome (GOLD analysis project Ga0207667, IMG submission 184301) | Corn rhizosphere microbial communities from Kellogg Biological Station, Michigan, USA - KBS Corn C5-2 (SPAdes) (version 2) | ecosystem: Host-associated > Plants > Roots > Rhizosphere > Soil ... | reverse complement strand
GTAGCATATCTATCTGCAGGGGGAAGAGAAGACGTTGCTCCGCCTTTTGCACGGATCGCTGGAGCTCTTCCCTATCGATGGGTTTTAAAAGATAATCCAGGGCGCTGAAGCGAATGGCCTTTATGGCATATTGATCGTAGCTGGTAGTAAATATCAGCTGCAGCGGCAGGTCTTTTATCTTTTCCAGCAGCTCAAAGCCATTCATACGAGGCATCTCGATATCGAGGAACAGCAGCTGCGGGCGTTCCTGCTGGATAGCCATCAGGGCATCCGCTCCTGAATGATAGCTGCCTGTCACCGATACCTGCGGGCAATACCGCTGAAGCAGGATAGACAGCGCTTCGCAGCAATAAGGTTCGTCATCGACAATCATAGCCTTGATCATATGCGTGCTTTTCGTGGGTGTTGTTAAACAGGGGCGCCTGCCGTGATCCTTATTTTCAGGATTACTTTGGTACCTGCTGGCTGCCCGTCCTCATCATAGAGGTCCTCGATATCGAAATAATGACCGGGTGATCCATTGCCCGTCAATAAGGTTAGTCTTTCGGCCGTGATCTGTAGTCCCATCGACTTATGTTTTTGTGCCGACTTGCTTTTTAATAGTCCTGCCCGCTGGCGCCCTACGCCATTGTCCTGGATGATACAGGTCAACATGTCGTTGTCCGCGCGTAGCTCGATGGTCAGGAGCCCTCTCTCTGTCTTGTGCATCAAGCCATGCCAGACGGCATTCTCCACAAAGGGCTGCAGGAGGAGGGGAGGAATGGAGATATCGCCTATGTCCAGCTCGTCATCCTGTACGATGATGTAGTCGAATGCATCCTTGAATCGCAGCTTTTCCATGTCCAGGTATAGCTGCAATACTTCCAGCTCTTCGGCCAGTGTGATGACGGAATGCCTGGAATGATTCATGATCATCCGCATGAGCCGGGAAAATTTTGTCAGGTAGTCGGAGGCGGCTTCTGTCTTATGCCCGAGAATGAACCGATTGATCGCATTAAGGCAGTTGAAGATAAAATGGGGGTTCATCTGGCTGCGGAGCGCCTGGATCTCCAGCTCTTTGGCGCGCTGCTGGAGGGCGGCCTTTGCTTTCTCGCCTTCCAGGCGGTGTATCTGCAGCTCGCTTTCGGCGCGCTGTCTCAGGTGCGCTTCATTCTTTCTCTTCAGGAGAATGTACCGTGAAAAGATAAAGCCGATGAGGAGCAGCGCTATGATACCCCCGATCAGCATCTTTTTTGTGACCAGGGTTTCCCGGAGACAGACTTCCTGCAATTGTTTTTCCTTGCTCAGCAGAGCGATCTGCTGTTCGGCGGCGTAGAAGGCGAATCTGCCCTTTAGATGCTCGTTGTTCACGCTGTCCTTCATGGCATTGTAGCGTCGATAGTACGCATAGGCGCTGTCCGTCCTGCCTTCCCTGTCATAGATGGAATGCAATATCTGGCAGTTGTCGCGGATAAATTGCCGGGCCTTGAACTGTTCTGCGATGGCGAGGCTTTCGTTGGCATAGCGGAATGCGTCTTTGTCTTTTCCCAGTTTCTCGCTGGCCAGGGAAAGGTCTTTTAGAACACGCATGATCTGGTTCCTATCGTTGAGCTGGCGTTGATAGACGAGACTTTTCTCAAAGCAGGAGAGTGCGTCCTGGTTCTTGTCCTGGTAGAGGAAATACTCGCCTTTGCTGACGAGCCAGGTCCTCAGGAGCGCAGGGGGCAGGGTGTTGGGGTCGAAGGTGTTGTAATAATACAGGGCCGAGTCGAATTGGTGCTGATGGCTCAGCAGCTCGGCATAGGTCATGATCCGCCATGCATAAAAAGTTTGTGGCTGGTTCAGGTGGAATCCGGCGTAGAAGTATTTTTTGGCGGTGTCGTAGTCGTCTATCTGCATGAAGAGCTCTGCCAGCTCAAAATATTCGCTGGCAATATGTTCGGGGAGGCGGGCGTCCTCGGCCATTTGTATGCAACGGCGATATATTTCGAAGGCCTTTTCATAGTTGCCGCCTTCCCGATAGGCGCAGCCAATGAGCGAAAGGTTCTTGATGACACCGGCGATGTCTCCTTGCTTTTGAGCATAGTCCTGACCCTGTTGCAGGTAATGGATGGCTTCTTCAAACCGGCTCTGGGCGAAGATGGCGAACCCAAGGGCATAATAGGCCAGGGCGATATGGTCCTTATCAGGGGTACGGCCAAACCAGTTCAGGGCCTCCCGCGCCTGTCCTTCGCTGAGGTTGAAATCATTGGTAAAGTTGAGGATGTACAGGGATTTGCAGGCGGTGGACACGGCGATGCCGTGGATATCGTTCGCCCGCCGGGCTTCTTCCAGGGCCCGGTCCGCATACCAGCCGGCCGAATCCATCCAGTGGCTGGCGCAGTATTCGTAATGCTGTACCAGGCTGTCAACTTTGTGCCTGATTTCGGACATCTCCGGCTGAGCCTGGATGGCGAGGCGGCAGGCGACAAAAAATATGATGAGCAATGACTTTCGCACCTTTAAAGTTAGGGAAAGGTTGGCGGAACTATGTACCGCCTATCCCTGGAATTGAGCCGTTGGGGGGCTGGGGGTGCGGTTGGACGGGCTGGGTGAGTGGTTGGGGATAAGGTAGGCCATTTGGTTTGCGCGGACCTGAAGGTCCGAACTGCGAGGGCTAATGATGGCCCTTCGGGCGTCCTCGCTGTGCTTGGACAGGGAGTGGGTAACGTATGGAAAACTTCTCCGCCCGGCCAATGGTAAATAATGTAAATTGCCGTTTCACTACAAATCTACCATATAGTTGTGATTTGCTATCATTTTAAAAATTTACCATTATGATAAAGCTACAAGTAATTGGAAATCTGGGTAAGGATTGTGTCACCAATACAGTGAATGGGAAAAATGTGATCAATTTCAATGTGGCACATACCGAGAAGTTCCGTGACGCACAAGGCAATCAGAAGGATAAGACCATTTGGGTAGAATGCGCCTATTGGACAGATCGTACGGGTATCGCCCCCTATCTCAAAAAAGGAACACAAGTATATGCGGAAGGAACGCCTGAAGTAAGGACCTATCCCAAGAACGATGGGACCACGGGGGTATCGCTGACCTTAAGGGTACAGTCTGTTCAATTGCTGGGTAGCCGTGGATCGGAAGGTGGCAGCAGCTATGGCGGAGGCTCAGAAGGTGGTTACGGCTCTCAGAGCGCATCCCCTTCCCGTGTGCCTTCACCGGGGGATATTACCGAGCCCATCGATGATCTGCCGTTCTAAGATATTATTGAAAGACTGATTGGCTGTGGCCAATCTGAAACCCCAGCCTAGCGACTGGGGTTTTTTATTTTCGGCCTACAGGACGGGTAAAATATACCCTCCGGCCGAAAATGTCTAATGATGGCGCTTCGCGCAACGGAGCTGTGCTCCGTTTATGAGCAACACCGCATCTGCGACGATGACTCCGTCGGCGCCTTTATTGCTGATGGTCACATAGTTGTCTTTTCCTGCCTCCAGCGGATATTGCCCGCATTCCATCCATTCTCCCGAGGTCTGTCCTTCCACCCGGAGCTTCCCGGTAGGAATGTCTGTTTCCGTAACCTTTCCGCCGGCGGATACAGTGATATTGGTGGTTGAGCTGCCGTTCCGGACTTTAGGGACGTACATATACAATGTGTAGGTTCCGGAAGCGGTCACGGGGATATTGAAACTCACCCGCCGGAAGGAGTGGTCTTTGTCCTTATGATCATCTGTCAGCCTGGAAAAGCCGTAGCTATCATGTTTTTCACGGGTCCATTCTCCTTCCACCGTCACCCCGGTGGTATCGTCATTGTCGACAAGTATTTCCGGTGTGCTGCCATCTGCGAGGGGGTCATTCCGAAGAGTGTCCCGTACAGCGGCGGCATCCACGTCCTGGACGGAAATATGATGATCGACGGCCATTGCGGCGGCGATGGCGGAGGACTGTCCCAGCTCCATAAAAACAGGTTCCATACGGATGGAGCCATAGGCGATGTGGCTGGCCGAGAGGCAGACCGGCACCAGCAGGTTGCGACATTCCTCTGCTTTGGGCACCAGCGCACGGTAGGAAATAGGATAAGGAGGGAATCCCCCGATCTGCACGTCGCCTTCGTTCTTTACCATCCCATTCACGACAACACGCTGACAGTTGTGTGAGTCCATCGTATACGCTGCCAGGCCGACACCATCCGTCACAGTAGTCCTTCCTTCGCAGTTGGCCTGGGTCATGATATAGGCCCCCTTCATCCTTCTTGCTTCCCGGACATATATCTGAGGGGTCCAGTGATCGTTGTCCATGTATTCATCCCTGGGATAGCCCCAGTTCAGCATCTGTGTCTGCAAATGATGAGGCATGCGCTGATCATGACCGATGAAATACAACAGCCCTTTTGTATAGAGGGTATGCGCCTCGGCGATCTTTTTTCTGGTGTCATAATCCGCCTCGGGATAGTCATAGTTCATACCGATCATGTCTGTGGAAATAGGGCCGTTGTTGTTGATGTCTGTCTTGTGGTTTGGCAGCAGATCGAATTTGAGAAATCCCCAGAGGTCACCTGCGGGCTTTTTTTCAAGTACGCGCAGCAGCAGCTCGTAGCGGCTGGAGTCATATCCCGCAGGCCGTGTGATAGGGATGCGGTTGTCCGGGTTGTCAGTGAGACAGATGCGGTAGTTGTAGCTCTGCACTTTTTTGTCCCCCGCACCTTGCTGGCCCAGTAGTTCAGGACTGATACCCCATAAGAGGCCGCTGGAAGGATCTCCCGGCGTCCGGTAAGGATCGATGCCATCCGGGAACTGGTGTTTATCCCTTAGCTGGATACCATTGTAGGTTTCGTTATACAGCGTGTTGGATTCACGTCCCACCGTATAGGAAACTCCTGCCCGGGCCATCAGGTCGCCTTCGTAGCTGCAGTCGATGAACATTTTTGCTTTGATGGTGCGCGGTGGGAGCGTTTTGGATGGTACGGATGGTTCCAAAGAAATGGAAGTGATGGCGGCTGCCTGTTTTGTGGCCTTGACGATGTGATAGCCGTAGATGACTTTTATTCTGGCCCGCAGTATATATTGTTTAAAGATGAGCTCTGCCACGTGCGGCTCGAAGACCCATTGTTCAAACTTGCCGTAATGCTGTCCCACGCGGCGATAGAAATCAAGCGAGAGTCCTTTTATCGCATATTTATTACCGATGTCGGTATAGCCCAGTCCGCCAGCGCTCAGCCCGCCCAGGCGATGGCCTGGCTCCACCAGCAGGACGCTCTTGTGCATTCGGGCGGCGGTATAGGCTGCAATGACACCTGCGGAGGTGCCGCCATATACGCAAATGTCGTAACCTGTCTGGGCGATACTGCGCCCGGCAAGCAAGAAGAGGAGGATTGATAAGATAGTTCGCATATGCATTAATAACCAGGGTTTTGATCTGTCAAAATGAAACGTTCCACTTCCGCCCTGGTGATGGGCTGGCGCTTGTCGTCTACATTTATGACATACAGATATCCTTTTTTTGCCGGTGTGGACAGCCAGGCGTTGATCAGGTTCAGCTGCTCGCTCACCAGGGGATGACCGGTAGTAGGGTTCCACAGCTCCTTTGCGCACAGGCAGCCCATTGTGGGTGTCATGGGATAAAAGGGCATGGCTTTAAAGAACTCCGGGTCAATGGTCGTGCCGTGGGCGATGATCTCCGTCCGGCCGATGCGACCTGCTGTCCAGGCTTCCATCATGGGGGTGTAGCTCCGCCAGCTGGGTGGAAGAAGCTGCAGGTACATTTGTAATGAATCCGGCGCGGACATTGCGGTGTCCTGGTGGAAATATTTATCCCAGGCGCCTTCAAAGGGCATCAGCAGCTGAATGTTCGGCGTCGGGCCTATAAAGCTGGTCCTTGAAACATCCGTTCCCTGTATGCTGTAAACGCCCTGAGGCGTGCTGCCGTCGGTGATGAAATAAGGTAAATTGGAACCACTGCGGGCTAATTGTTGAAATACCTGTATCCTGCCCTGGGCATCTTTGATGAATTGTCCATCTTCTCCCTGTATGACGGCCATCCCGGGATAATCCCTGTCCCAACGCTGGAAGGAATAGATGGTTTTTTGCTTTTTGGCGCGCTGATACGCAAAGAGGGAGGACAGATCAGGGAGGTGGGATCGCTGCTGTGATGTATGATAGCTGAGGTAGCTGGCAAGCTCCTGTAGGACCGGTATCGTGTCATAGCCGGGGAATTTTTCCACCATACGGATCTTTAACTTGCAGGAATTGGACTTCGGGCAAAAATTAGCCCAATGCCTGCATTCCGCTAATGTCTGTCCTTCGGACGAGCCCCTTTCAGGGTCTCCTGTATTGCTGTTACCGGTGCTGGTGTCGACGCGATACAAGTAGGCGGCGCAGAGAGAGAACAGTTTGGGATCCGGCTGGTCGTCCAGGATGGACCACATTTGGCTGGCATAGCGTTGCGGGGCTACGGCATACACGGCTTCGAGAAACGCTTTTTTTGTATCATAGGACAGGGTGTTATAACCATGGAATAAAGTATCAAAACCTGTCGCCACCTGGGGCGAATAAATAAGAAATTGGGAGATAGCCCAGCATGCGGACATATATTTATCCTCGGAGCTGCTGTCCAGCGGCAGGCTCATATTGGAGCCGGTGATACGTTGTCGCAGGTCCTTTTCCAATGCCACCCGCTGCCGGTACAACACTGCCTGTGAATAAATATCCTCTCTACTTGTCTGAGCGGCGGCCCTGCGTGTAAATGCTGTCAGCAGCAATGCCACTATCAACATGCGCATCATGCTATTCATATTGTAAATCTAAAAAATCCCTTAATTTCAAGCCTTCATTTTTTAAGAGAACACTCATTATCGGACCACACAAAACATTCATCATGAAAAAACTGACAGTTTCATTGCTTTGCCTTTCGGCCCTTATGATGCTGGCCTCCTGCGGCAGCCAGCAGGGGTCTGGCGAGACACAGGATTCCACCACCAAAAAGAATGATTCGACCGCATCGGTCGCCAAGGATTGGAAGATAGGCGTTCAGCTATGGACATTCCATTATGTCTCCTTCGATACGGCGCTCGCCAAGGCGGACAGCGCAGGCGTCAAATACCTGGAAGCTTTTCCGGGCCAGCCTCTGGGCGCCGGCATGAAAGGGAAATTCGGGCCTGACATGACGCCTGAAGAAAAGGCAAAAGTCAAGCAGCTGCTGCAGAGCCATGGACTTACCATCGTAGCCATGGGTGTCATTTCACCCAAGACCGTCGATGAGTGGAAAAAATATTTTGATCTGGCAAAGGAATTTGGTCTCAGCTATATCACGGCCGAGCCAAAGAAGGATCAGTGGAATGCCGTCGACAGCCTGGCTGGCGCTTATGGCATCAAGGTGGCTATTCACGATCACCCCAGGCCCAATGCATACTGGCATCCTGATTCCGTGCTTGCTGCCATACAGGGTCATCCGAATATCGGCTCCTGTGCCGACGTTGGTCACTGGGCCCGTAATGGTCTCGATCCCGTCGAATGTCTCAAAAAGCTGGAAGGACATGTTTTTGGGGTGCATCTTAAGGACATCGATTCAGTCGGCAATACGAAAGCCGGGGATCTGGTGGTAGGCACGGGTAAGATCAATTTCCCTGCTATCTTCAGCGAGCTGGCCCGTCAAAAGTTCACGGGAATGTTCTCTATCGAAAGAGAGAACAACTGGTACAACAATGTGCCGGATGTGATTGCTACGGTGAAGTACTTTAAGGAGCAGACAAGTAAACTTTAAATAATTCAGACCCCGGCTTGATGGCCGGGGTTAAATTTCAAGCATGCCACAGCATCAACAAAGGCCGGACCCGTCCACTACTGCAGGCGCCAATACCGTCTACCTCTTTCCCTATGATGAGCTGTTATCTTTCACTATCTCCATTTTTGAAAAGATAGGTTGTCCGGCGGGGGACGCCCGTACGGCCGCCGTCGCCTTGCTGAGCGCCGACCTCCGTGGTATCGATTCGCACGGCGTGGCCCGCCTGATCGGATATGTACGGCTATGGGAAGCCGGTAGGGCCAATCCAACCCCCAACATAAAGATCATTCATGAGACTCCCAGCACGGCTGTGGTGGACGGCGACAGCGGTCTCGGACTGGTGGTGGCTCCCTATGCCATGCAGGTGGCCATTGAAAAAGCCAGGAATGTAGGCACGGGGTGGGTCAGCGTGCAACATTCGAATCATTTTGGGATTGCCGGCTACCATGCGCTCAAGGCTGTCGAGCAGGACATGATCGGCATCGCCATGACCAATGCCAGCGCCCTGGTAGCGCCTACTTTTTCCATCGAACGGATGCTTGGCACCAATCCCATATGTGTAGCCGTTCCCGCAGGAGAGGAACCTCCCTTTGTGGCAGACCTTGCCACGACCACGGCTGCCAATGGCAAGCTCGAAATATTACAACGGAAGAATGAAGAAGCGCCCCTGGGCTGGATACAGGATAAGGATGGCCGTCCGACGACGGATGCGCACGCGTTGAAGACAGGGGGGGCTTTGCTGCCACTGGGCGGCGACCGGGATCATGGCAGCCATAAAGGATATGCCCTTGGCGCGGTAGTGGATATTTTTTCCGCTGTCCTCAGCGGCGCCAACTATGGCCCCTGGGTGCCGCCGTTCCCCGCCTTTGTGCCCATGCCTACCGGCATGCCCGGGAAGGGGATCGGACATTTTTTTGGCGCCATGCGTATCGATGCCTTCCGTCCAGCCGGTGAGTTCAAGCAGCATATGGACAATTGGATACGGAGGTTCCGTTCCGCCACGCCTGCTCCGGGGCAGGGGAAGGTGCTGATCCCCGGAGATCCCGAGCGGGAAATGGAAGCCGAACGGCTTGGCAACGGCATACCCCTGCTGGCGCCGGTGGTAAATGACCTGAAAGGGCTGGCGGAGAAGCTGGGTGTGGATTTCCTGGACTATTGACCGATGGATTGATCTGCCGACCAGGCTGGCCGGGCGTCGAAGTTCTCCGAATTTTGAAAATTTCTAAGCCGCCAGGGTGTATCTTTGCCATCCCAAAAAAAGGAAGCAAGAGATGACCTCCACCATTGGTGGAAGCCATTTGACCATTAAAAAGACAAACGAGAGCAAATGAAAGTCATGAAATTCGGAGGCACATCCGTCGGCAAGCCCGAACGCATGCGCCAGGTAAGCCAGCTGATCACCAAGGATAATGAGGCAAAGATCGTCGTATTGAGCGCGCTCAGCGGTACCACCAATGCTCTCGTCGAGATAGGCAATTCCATCGCATCGGGCGACCGCGACGCTGCCCGTCAGCATATAGAAAAGCTGGAAGCGCATTACCAATCCTTTATAAAGGAGCTTGTCAAGGGTGAAAAGGGGGTGGCAAAAGCAAAAGCCATCGTGGCCGAGCACTTCGAATTTCTCACCATTATTCTCCGGATATCGTTCAGCGAGGCATTGAGCAAGGATATATTGGCACAGGGCGAACTTCTGTCCACCAAGCTCTTTTCTGTATTTCTGGAAGAGAATGGCATCGACCATGTACTCCTTCCCGCCCTGGAGTTCATGAGCATCGACAATCATGACGAACCCCAGGTCAACAGCATCAAGACCAAGCTGGGGCATCTGTTGCAACAGCACCGGAATTCCTCTCTCTTTATTACCCAGGGCTATATCTGCCGCAATGCGCGTGGAGAGGTGGACAACCTGAAAAGAGGTGGCAGCGACTACAGCGCCTCCCTTATTGCCGCCGCCATCAATGCCTCTGTCTGTGAGATATGGACGGACATCGACGGGATGCATAATAACGATCCCCGTGTCGTTAAAAAGACCTTCCCCATCGAACAGCTGAGCTTTGAAGAGGCCGCGGAGCTGGCTTATTTCGGAGCCAAGATCCTTCACCCCGCCTCCATCTGGCCTGCACAGTTCTATAAAGTACCGGTGAAGCTGCTCAATACCATGCAGCCCGAGGCAAAAGGTACGCTCATCACGGAAGAAGCAGGCTCGGTGGGTGTAAAAGCCATAGCGGCCAAGGACGGCATCATCGCCATCAATATACGTAGCAGCCGCATGCTCCTGGCTTATGGCTTCCTGCGCAAGATCTTCGAAGTATTCGAGAAATACCGCACTCCCATCGACATGATCACGACGTCTGAAGTTGCCGTGTCTGTGACCATCGACAACGCTGCAGATCTGAAAGCCGTCGTAAAAGAGCTGGAACCTTTTGGGACTATCGAGGTGGAAGAAAATCATAGCATCGTCAGCATCGTCGGCAACGAGATATCTCAGACCCAGGGTGTGCTTGCCAAACTTTTCGAAGCAATGACCCCTGTGCCTGTCCGCATGGTCAGCTATGGTGGGAGCAAGCACAATGTTTCTTTGCTGATACCCTCGTCGTGTAAGACGCAGACCTTGCAATTGCTGAATAAGGGACTGTTTGGGCTGGAATAAAGCTACTATTTCTTCAGCCAGCCATTGTCATTCAGCCAGGTCTTCAGCCTGTCGAACCAGCTATCCGAAGTGGTCTTGTTGTGCAATCCAAAGCCATGACCGCCATGAGGATAGATATGCATTTCTGTCGGCACGCCATTCTGCTGCAACGCTTCGTAAAAATGTATGCTGTTAGCAACCTTCACCGTCTTGTCGTCGCCGGCATGCACCAGGAAGGTGGGGGGAGTCTCTGGGGTGACCTGCCATTCGTTGGAATATTCTTTTACTTTTTCCGGAGTGAGGTCGGGCCCGATGAGATTGTCCCGTGAGCCATGGTGGGCGATGCTGTCCGAAAAGCTGATCACGGGGTAGAGGAGGATCATAAAATCCGGTCGCAGAGAAATATTATCCGGATTGTCGATCCGGGCTTTGGCAAAATGAGTGCCTGCGGTAGAGGCCAGATGTCCGCCGGCTGAAAATCCCATGATGCCTACCCGGTGGGGGTCCACGCCCCATTCCATTGCATTCTTTCGCACCAGCTGAATGGCGCGCTGGGCATCCTGTAAGGGCCCTATTGATTTATCCAGCATGGTCTCGTCGCTGGGCAGCCGGTACTTCAGCACGAATGCCGCGATACCTATTGCATTCAGGCTATCCGCTATTTCCACTCCTTCGTGTCCCATGGCAAGATGGACATATCCGCCACCGGGGCATACGACCACGGCAGCGCCGTTGGCCTTGCTCTTCTCCGGCAGGAATATCTTTAGCGTGGGATGGCTGACCAGGCTAAGGCTCCAGTGATTTTTTGGATCTGTCGTTTCCCTGTCCGGGGCAGATTTCGAGTTAGGAATGGCCCCGTCATAAAGGGGAATCTCCTGCTGTTGCGCATGGACCATGGTCACAAGCAATAAAGCTGTTAATACAGATGTAATTTTTCTCATATGGTGTTACCGACGGGATTAGATAACCAGCATGGCGTCGCCATAGCTGAAAAACCGGTATTTATCCTTGATGGCTTTCTTATAGGCCTCCATGGCAAGGTCATAACCTGCAAAGGCGCATACCATGATCAGGAGGCTGGTCTTAGGCAGGTGGAAATTGGTCACCAGCGCATCGGCAATATTGAATTGGTAAGGCGGGTGAATAAAAGTATTTGTCCAGCCTTCGGAGGGCTTCAATAATTTTTCTGCGGTAAAGGAGGATTCCACTGCGCGCATGGTGGTAGTGCCGATGGAGCAGATGCGATGACCGCCCATCCGGGCCTTGTTGACGATCTTGCAGGCGTCCTCTTCGATGCGGTAGTATTCGGCGTCCATCTTGTGCTTGCTCAGGTCTTCCACTTCAATGGGCCGGAAGGTACCCAAGCCTGTGTGGAGGGTGACTTCGGCAAAACGAACTCCCTTTATCTCCAGGCGCTTGATCAGCTCCTTGCTAAAATGAAGACCGGCTGTGGGCGCCGCTACGGCGCCTTCGTGCTTGGCATAGACCGTCTGGTAGCGTTCCTTATCCTCTTCATCCGGCTTGCGTTTGATGTATTTGGGAAGGGGGGTCTCACCCAACAGCTCCAGTACCTGGCGAAACTCTTCGTCATTGCCATCCCATAGGAAGCGGATGGTCCTTCCGCGGCTGGTAGTATTGTCGATGACCTCTGCCACCAGCTCATCATTGTCCCCGAAGTAGAGCTTGTTGCCTACCCGGATCTTACGGGCCGGGTCTACGATAACGTCCCACAGACGGTTGGGCTTGTTCAGCTCGCGGAGAAGGAATACTTCTATTTTGGCGCCTGTTTTCTCTTTTCGGCCATACATGCGAGCGGGGAAGACCTTGGTATTATTGACTACAAATACGTCCTTGTCATCGAAATAGTCGAGAATATCCCTGAAATGCTTGTTCTCGATCTGGCCGGTGGTACGGTGGACAACCATCATACGGCTGTCTTCTCTTTTTTTCGCAGGGTGCTGGGCAATAAGGTTTAAAGGAAGGTCGAACTTGAACTGTGAAAGCTTCATGTGGATTCTGTTGTTGTTTTTATTTCGCACATGATACCAGGGGGGCTTGGTAATGATATTACGGAGGGATGTCCGAACAAACCAGGTCTTACGGCACCCGATTTGATATCATGTTACGGCATGATTTAAGCGTGCGAAGGTACAACAAATAACAGGGAAATCCAAATAAACTTTAGGGCGAGCGCCCCTTCCGGGGCCGCTCCCTGAAAGCCACCGGCTATTTCTACCGACGGTAAAATATTTTTCCTTATTTACCGTCTTTTACGGAGATTACGATAAACCACCGATTAACGCTCCAGATAATGAGATCGACCCCTTTGCGAAAGTATTTTGCGGCGCTGCTTTTATTCCTAATTCCGGTGACCTTCCTTACAGCTCAACGGCGAACAGATGAGCCTCCCGCCGACCTGCGGGCGAAGCCGGCATCCGGAAAGAAATACCCTGCCCTGTTATGGGAAATTACCGGCAACGGCATGAAAAAGCCCTCGTATCTCTTTGGTACGATGCATGTAAGCAGCAAGCTGGTCTTTCACCTGAGCGATTCTTTCTATCAGGATATCCGTAATTCCGAGATGGTGGCCCTGGAGCTGGATCCCCAGGTCTGGCAGGATCAGCTGTTCCGTTACCAGAAGATGCAGACAAACCTCAAATTCTACACCCAGGGGGCTCCCGGCGACTATATCAACGAGCGTTCCTTTCAGCTGGATAAATACGAGGACAACCTCAAATCGGCCCTCAGCGACGAGCCTACCATTATCAACGGGCTGCTGTACCGGACCTATCAATCCCGCGCCGACTTTGAAGAGGATACCTATCTGGACCTCTATATCTACCAGACGGGCAGGAAGCTGGGAAAGCAGGCCACCGGCGTGGAGAACTACTTCCAGACGGAACAGCTTGTCATGGAGGCTGCCCAGGATATGATGAAGGACAAGAAGAAAAGGCCCGATACCGACGGCGCTTCACCGTACGAGCTGGAGAGGAAGACCCAGGAAGCCTATCGGAAGGGGGACCTCGACATGCTGGACTCCCTGGAAAAGCTCCTGCAGCCCTCCGACGCCTATATGGAGAAATTCCTCTACCGGCGTAACGAGATACAGGCGGCGTCCATCGACAGCATTATAAAGCACCATACTCTTTTTGTTGGGGTTGGGGCGGCCCATTTGCCCGGTAAAAGAGGGGTCATCGAACTGCTCCGGAAAAAAGGCTATATTCTTCGTCCCGTCACTATGCCGGACCGTGATGCCAATCAAAAAGACGACATCGACAAGATAAGAGTGCCCGTGAGCTTCTCCAGCTTCTCGCCCGACGATGGAGATTTCTCCGTCCAGCTGCCGGGTAAGCTGTACCGTCGTCCCGACAGTCGCACCGACTCCTGGCAATACGCCGACATGGGCAATGGGGCTTATTATATGATCGGAAGGGTGAAGACCCATAGCAGCTTCCTGGGACAGAAAGAAGAGACGGTGCTGCGGAAAATAGACAGTATGCTGTATGAAGGCATACCCGGGAAAATATTAAAAAAGGTTCCCATTACCCGCAGTGGGTATAAAGGCTTTGATATCACCGGCAAGACCCGGCGGGGGGACATGCAGCGATACAATATCCTTGTCACTCCTTATGAGGTGCTGATTTTTAAAATGAGCGGGAACAACAACTATGTAGATGGGAAGGAGGCGGAGCAATTCTTCAGCTCTATCGCGATCCACCCCACGGGGATCAATACAAATGTCCGAAAAACGGCCCCTTCAGAAAATGTAGCCCGTTTTCCGGAAAAGTCTAATGATGGTCCTTCGGACAACGAGCCTCCGGCTCGTTCTGGGTGGGCCGACTTTTCACCGCCACAGGGAGGTTTCCAGGTGAAGCTGCCCCGGGCCCCTTCGCAGTACAAGAACATGGCCAATATCGACGGCATTCCCCGCTGGGAATATGAATGTACGGACTCGGCCACGGGGGATGCGTTCCTTATCTGGAAAAAGGCGGTCCAGAACTATCATTTCCTGGAGGAAGATACGGCCGACCTTGCCCTTATGGAAGAAAGCTTCCGTCTATCCGACTTTGTCGACAAGACTCTCACCCGCCGCACTGGATTGTACAAAGGGTATCCCTGTCTGGATGCCAGCTATCAGCTAAAGGACGGCTCCTATATCCGGACAAAATTCCTCATCAAGGGGCCACAGTATTATCTGCTGGCCAGCAGAAGCCATAGCAAGGACAAGACATTTCCGAACTTTTTCAATTCCCTGGAATTTACGCCCTACCGGTACAGCAACTTCCAGAACTATGTAGACACTTTTGTCAATATCCGTGTGACCACTCCCGTAGTGCCGGACATCGATGCAGGCATGAGGGGGCTGCTGGAGCGCGCCTCCAGTGAAGAGTTCCTCAGCTCGCTGCCGGATTACAATAATTATTGGCCCCGGGCGAAGACGGCCCTTTTCCAGGATGACTCCACGGGAGAAGCTGTCTTTGTATCCATGGAGACCTTCCCCAAATATTATTATCCCAAGGATTCCGCTTCCTTCTGGAAGGAGGAGACCAATGAGCGGCAGGTTCGGGAAGACCTTGTCATCCGTGATAAGCAGCCATTGCGCTTCGACCAGCCCAATTGTGTGGGGTATAAATATCTGTATGTCGATACCAATACTTCCCGTTGTATCACCAGCTGGATCTTTTTGAAGGACAACCGGCTGTTTAGGGTAACATCCCTGGGCGACACGCTGGAAGCGGCCTCTCCCTTTGTGGAAAAATTCTATAGCAGCCTGCGGCCGCTGGATAAGAAGCTGGGGCCATCCGTCTATGCCAGCAAGCTGGATACTTTTTTCACCGACTTCTACAGCAAGGATTCTCTTGTCAGTCGCCGGGCGAAGGAGGCCATCCCCAACGTTTATTTCGGCCCGGGAGGGCTGCCCCTGCTGTTAAAGGCTATCCGGACGCTGCCTTATAATGGGAAGGATTATTTCGAGACCAAGACCAAGCTGATCAACGAGCTGGGATATATCGACGACTCTGCCTCCATCCGCCGGGTGGTCGATGGGTTGAAGGATATATATGAACGTGCGGGCGATACGAGCACTTTCCAGAATGCCGTTTTCAAGGCCCTGTCCCGTCACAAGACCCTTCCTGCCTATGAGCTGCTCAAAACATTGCTGATACAGGACCCTCCCATATTTGACAACGGCTCGGACTATAGCTTCCTGTTCCAGAATATGCGGGACTCGCTGGCACTGGCCAAAACGCTCTTCCCGGACCTTCTACAGATGGCCACCGTGGATGATTATAAATCCAATATCCAATCCCTGCTGGCCAGCCTCGTAGACAGCGGCTATCTCAGGAGCACGGATTATGAATCTTATTTCAGTCAATTGTATTTCGATGCCAGGCTGCAATGGAAGAAGCAGGAAGGCCGTGATGAAAAGCGGCTGCAGAAAAAAGAAGATGATAATTCTGATGAATCCTCTTATAGAGGGGAAGACGAGACGGACGAGCAACTGACTGACTATACGGTACTGTTAGCGCCCTTCTATGACAGGAATGCCACTGTGCCGAGGTTCTTCAATAAGCTGCTCCAAAGCCCGGACCCGTCCCTGCGTCTGACCACGGCCGTGCTGCTGCTGCGAAATAACAAGCCCGTCGCCGACTCCATCTTTCAGACCCTGGCCGCCAGCGACCAGCACAGAAGCGCTTTATTAAAAGAGCTGGAGGATATCCATAAGGTCGACAGGTTCCCCCGTAATTTTCATAACCAGATGGATGTGGCCCGCAGCCTGCTGGTCAGCGGCAAGAATGATAACGAATTTTTTGCCGTGCAGTATGTGGATAAGAAGATCGTACAGTTCCGTCAGAAAAAGGGCTATATCTATTTCTTCCAGTACAAGATCAACAAGGACGATGAATGGCAGATGGGACTCAGCGGGCTGCAGCCCCTCAACCAGAAAGAGGTCAGCACCGACGATGACTTTGTGCGTCTGACAGGGAAGAAGATACGGCCAGGTACACCTGTGCGGGATCAGTTTGAGAAACAGCTGAGGCGGTTTCTCTTTTCCAAACGTAAAAGCGTCAATGTATTCTATCTCGATAATGACTATTATGGTCAGCGAGATGACGATGATTAGTTCGCGCGCCCTATGTCACCTTGCCTTCGGCACGGCCTCGAGCAGCTTCTTTGTGTATTCCGACTGCGGCCGGCTGTACACTTCTTCCGCCCGTCCTATCTCTTCGATCCGGCCCCGGTTCATTACCAGGATGCGGTCGCTGATGTACCGGATGACCTGGAGATCGTGGGAGATAAAGACTACGGTGAATCCCAGCTCTTTTTTCAGGTCGTTCAGCAGATTGAGCACCTGGGCCTGTATGCTGACATCCAGGGCGGATACGGACTCGTCGCACACCACGAAGGACGGACGCAGCACCAGCGCCCGCGCAATGACGATGCGCTGTCTTTGGCCACCGGAGAACTCATGCGGGTACCTGTTATAGTGTTCCGCTGAGAGGCTTACTTTCTCCAGCAATTCCACCACCTGCGCCGTCCGCTGACGATCGGTCGCCCCCCGTCCGTGGACCTTTAACACTTCCGCGATGGCCGGGCCAATAGGGATGCGGGGGTTCAGGGAGGAGTAGGGGTCCTGGAAGACGATCTGTATATGGCTCCGTAATTTTTTCAGCTCGCCGCTTGTATAGGCAGACAGGTCCCTGCCTTCGAACAGGATGCTGCCCGCTGTAGGCTCTATCAGCCGGAGCAGGGTCCTTCCCAGCGTCGTCTTGCCACAACCGGATTCTCCCACCAGTCCCAGCGTCTCCCCGCGGAATATGGAAAAGGAGACGTCGTCTACTGCCCTGGTATAGGCCAGTGGCTTGCCCAGGAAGCTTCTGCGGGAGGGGTACCATACTTTCAGGTCCTTTATTTCCATGAGTAGGTTGCCCGTATGGGGAGGCCGGGAAGGCGGGGTTTGTATTGCCCGCCAGCGGTCCAGCAATCCCTGGGTATAAGGATGCTGCGGATGGTGAAAAAGTTGCATTACGCCGCCTTCTTCCACCACATTCCCTTTATACAATACCAGGGCCCTGTCCGCGATCTCCGCCACAACACCCAGATCGTGGGTAATAAAGATGACGCCCATGTTCTCTGTCTGCTGTAATGACCGGATGAGCTCCAGAATGGTCTTTTGCACCGTAACGTCCAATGCCGTGGTCGGCTCGTCGCAGATGAGCAGGGAAGGGCGGTTGCTCATGGCCATGGCGATCATTACACGTTGTTTCTGTCCGCCGCTGAGCTGATGGGGGTATCGGGAAAATATACCCGCGGGGTCGGGGAGCCGTACTTTTTCGAACAGGGCGATGGCTTCCTTGCGTGCCTCTTCTGCCGGCAGCCTGCGATGTACCTGGATGGCCTCCGCTGTCTGATGTCCGCAGGTGAGCACGGGATTGAGGGAGGTCATGGGCTCCTGGAAGATCATGGCTATCTCGTTGCCGCGGATGTTCTGCATGGACAGGGGGCTTTGCTGCAGGAGGTCGATGGAGGCGCCGTCGCGCGTGGTAAACAGTATTTGCCCGCTGCCCACCCGGGCAGGTGGCATTGGCAGAAGCTGGAGGATGGAAAGGGAGGTAATTGATTTTCCCGAACCGGATTCTCCCACCAGGGCAACGATCTCACCCCGATGGACATCCAGATTGATACCCTCTACGCCCGGTGATGTGCCGGCCTCTGTATGGAAGTCGACAGTGAGATCCCTGATAGATAGTAGTGCTGCCATGCAGCCGTAAGATAGGTAATTCTATCGAGTGACCTTTATGGAATTCGAGAGGGAAGGAGTAGGTGAATAGATCTCGCAGACGGCACAGTCCTGGACGGCGGTGTCAGGTATGAGCGTAAACTGGAACGTCTCTCCTCTGTGGATGCCCAGCTTGCTGAAATCACAATAATTCTTTAGAGAGAACACATTGTAGTAGACGCTGTCGTTGGACGGATTTTTCCAGCTCTTCAGATAACGTGCGGGGTCCATGTCTCCCGACACGAGCTGTATGGTATATTGTGAACATAGATCGCCGAGGACCTTGCCGGTGTAGGGGCCGGATGAATGCATCCTGGATGGCTTGCAGGCGAAGAAGAGGACGCCGAAGAGGAACGGAAACTGAAATAACCGGTGCATGGTTTTTTTTAGCTTGACAAGAATAGCTGCCACACCGTTGCACGAGCTTAGAACCGAAGATGTCTTACTGTGACGCCATTGTTGATGAGCTGTTTCAGGCTGTCGATGCCGATATGGATATGATTTTCCACGTATTGGGCGGTGATCTTCAGATCGCTCTCCGCCGTCTTGACCCCTTCCGGTACCATGGGCTGGTCGCTGACAAGCAACAGGGCGCCTGTAGGTATCTTATTAAAAAATCCGACCGAGAAGATGGTGGCAGTCTCCATGTCGATGGCGTAGGCGCGGATTCTTTTCAGGTATTCTTTAAAAACCTCGTCGTGTTCCCATACCCGCCGGTTGGTCGTGTAGACCGTGCCTGTCCAATAGTCCACGGCATATTCCCGGATGGTGGTGGAAATGGCCTTTTGGAGAGCGAATGCCGGAAGGGCGGGGACCTCGGGAGGGAAGTAGTCATTGGAAGTACCTTCCCCGCGTATAGCCGCGATGGGTAGGATCAGGTCGCCCAGCTTGTTGCGTCTTTTGAGGCCGCCGCATTTTCCCAAAAAGAGAACGGCCTTTGGCTCGATGGCAGTGAGCAGGTCCATGATGGTGGCGGCTCCGGGGCTGCCCATTCCAAAGTTGATGATAGTGATATCGTCCGCTGTAGCGCATTGCATGGGCTTATGCAGACCTACTACTTCCACCTTATGCCATTCTGCGAAGAGGGTTACATAGTTCTCGAAGTTGGTGAGCAGTATATATTTCCCGAAATTTTCCAATGGCTGGCCTGTGTAGCGAGGCAGCCAGTTGTGTACAATTTCCTCTTTGGTTTTCATTCCGTAAATTTAACAAATAGTTTCGGCAACATGATAAAGATCTACTATCCTACCCACTCTTTCAAGATCAGAGAACCAGAGAAAAGGAAAGAGGAGATATGGGACGAATTGCGAAAAATATGGGTTCGTCTGACTCCGGAAGAATGGGTTCGTCAAAATTTTATACAATACCTGCTCCAGGTGAAGAGCTATCCGGCTACTTACATAGCGGTAGAAAGGAATATGAAGCTGGGCGAGCTCAATAAACGATTTGATCTCATGATATTCGATGGCAGCGCCCGTCCCTGGATGCTGGTTGAATGCAAGGCCATGGAGGAGGAGCTGAACAGCCGGGTGATGTGGCAGGTGTTACGGTATAATATGGCCACCCCTGTGAAATATATCGTCATCACCAATGGAGAGGAATGTCATGCATTTGTCCGGGGTGTGATTGACTTCGAGGAGATCAGCGCTCTGCCGAGCTATGAGGAGTGAGCCTTTCCGATGTATAGCTTCGTCTGATAGTCGAAGTGAACGAGTCCGTCCTGTTGATAGGTTTGGAAGATGTGGTTGAGATCGGAGATCATTTTTTTATATCTGCTGTCCTGTTGGGTAGGGATATAGGAAGAAGACAGGAGCCGGCCCTGTAGCCTGGCCCGGTCAAAAGCCTGCCGGTTGTCCGCTATTCTCAACTGATAGGGGGCGGGGGAAAAGAAGGACCCGATGTCGTCAGGTGTAATGTTGGAATGTTTTACTTGTAGATAGTCCGTGCCATATTCCTGCAATATGGCTTCATATGCTTTTTCAAAATCAGAAGATGTCTGCCGTTCGTTCCACATAAGGGCGATGCTTCCTTCGGGACGGAGGATGCGATGAAATTCTTTTTTGGTGGGAGTTGGGTCGAACCAGTGAAAGGCCTGGCCGGCGATGATAAGATCGATGCTGGCGGCGGGCAGGGTGGTGGCTTCCGCCGTGCCGTCGATGCTGATGAAATGGGGATTGCTGCCCAGCAGCTCTTCGGCTTTGTTGCGCATGGGGCCATTGGGTTCTACAGCATACACCGTGTTGCCGTTGTCGAGGAAAAGGGTGGTGGAGATGCCGGTGCCGGAGCCGATGTCAGCGACTATCCAATCGGGAGAGAAGCCGGTGGCTTCTTTCAGAAAGGTCAGGATTTCTTTTGGGTAGCCCGGACGGTATTTGACATAATCATCCACGCGATCGCTGAAGCGTTGAGTGTTATTCATCACAGAGGCATTAAAAAAAACCCGCGCAGCGCGCGGGTTTTTTAATTCTATTATGGGAAGATGCCCAGTTCTGCATACGATGTGCCGACCTTATTGATCGCCACCACATAGGCTGCGGTTCGCATGTCCGGTACGTCGGGATTAGCTTTCCATGCGTCCATGATCTCACGGGTGGCTGCGATCATCGTTTCTTCCAGACCGCTGTATACCAGGTCCACCTCGTCGGCGCCATGGAGGATAAATTCTTTTTCCTTGGGGCTGACCTTTTTACCTGTCAGGCCTTCTATCTGTCCCAGGATATGTGTGTTCATATTCTCCGTGAAACGCTTTTCCATACGGCCATAACGTACATGGCTAAGGTTTTTCAACCATTCGAAATAGGACACCGTTACGCCGCCTGCGTTGAGGTACATATCCGGAACTACCAGGGTTCCCTTTTTGATAAATATCTCATCCGCCTCGGGCGTCAGGGGGCCGTTGGCTGCCTCGCCGATGATGCGGGCTTTTACATTCGGGGCGTTCTGGCCATTGATCACGTTCTCCAATGCGGCGGGGATCAGGATATCGCATTCGAGCTCCAGCGCGTCGCTTGATTTCGCCATATTGGTGGCGCCGGGGAAATTCAGGATGCTGCCTGTCTTCTTCCTATGCTGGAAAACCTCTTCTTCATTAAGACCTGCCGGGTTCATGATCGCGCCTTCGTATTCGGCCAGTGCGATCACTTTGGCGCCGCCCTCGCGGAAGAACTTGGCGGCATGATAACCTACGTTACCCATGCCTTGCACGACGACTGTTTTACCTTCCACTCCGGGCGTGAGCTTTAGCTTTTTCATTACGTCCTCCATATGGCAGACCTCACGGATGCCATAAAATACGCCCAGGCCGGTGGCTTCGCGGCGGCCTCTTACGCCGCCCTGGCTGACGGGTTTGCCCGTCACACAGCCCAGCGCGTCTATCTCACCGGGACGCATGCTCATATAAGTGTCCAGGATCCAGGCCATCTCCCGCTCGCCCGTGCCATAGTCCGGTGCAGGAACGTCCGTACCCGGGCCGATGAAGTTCTTTTTGATCAGCTCGGAAGTGTATCTGCGGGTGATCTTCTCCAGCTCATAGGGAGTGTATTTCTTGGGGTCGATGCTGATACCGCCTTTGGCGCCGCCAAAAGGCACGTTTACAATGGCGCATTTAAAGGTCATAAGGGCCGCCAGCGCCATTACTTCATCCAGATTGACGGAGAGGGCAAACCGGATACCGCCTTTACAGGGGGTTTTGTGGTGGGAGTGTTGCACGCGATAGGCTTTGATCACCTCTATCTTATCCCCAATTTTTACGGGAAAGAACATGCGATATACCGCGTTGCATTGTTTGATCTGTTCCAGGATGCCGGGATCCCAGGAAGTATGCTTTGCTGCCTTGTCAAAACTCTTTTCTACTGCTTCGAAAAATTTGTATTCAGTTTGTGCGGCCATAACATATGGATTTAATCGTTGATATTATAAAAGCCATTCTTTGAAAATGTGCAGGAATTGGTTCCCGATCCGTCAGGAACCCTTTTGGGAAGTTTCCTTTTCCAGCCGGGTGATCTTCCTATCCAGACGTACGACATACAGGATCAGTCCCAAGAGTATGACAATAAGTACCGCCACTACCACATAGATCTTTCCATTGGCCCGCAGCTGGTCAGCCATTTCCACGTGCTGTGAATCCGACTGCGCCTGGGCCATCAGCCCCATAAATCCAAGAAATAACGCTAAGAGAGCAAACAGTTTTTTATGCATTACAGAATATCTTTTCGATGGTCGGTGTGCGCCGGGTATGGTTTACACCGAAAAGTATCCCATCCCCGGCGCACGGCTTATGATGGGCCTTCGGCCAGTGGACCCGTGGTCCACTTGTTTAAAGAGCGTGCTCACGCTCAGCCAACAATTGCAGACGGATCCTTAGGGTAGTGATCCACACACCCAGCAAGGTCCAGCCTGGCAGGGCTCCTGGCCAGAAGACCATAGCGATATGCGCATCTGCATGAATGGCCGGGTTGCCCTGGCCACCCGGATGAAGGCTTTCCACCATACGTGGAATGATCCAGATGGTAGGGAATAACATAGCAAAGGCAAAAATATTGTACACGGCGCCGATCCTTGCCCGCTTGTCCACATCGGTCATTGAATTACGTAATACCAGGTAAGCCAGATAGATGAGCAGCGCAATGACGGCCCCCAGCTGTTTGGGATCATTGCTCCAGAATGCGCCCCAGGTGAAGCCGGCCCAGACCGAGCCCGTAGCCAGCCCTAAAATGCCGAAAACGATGCCGACCCTGGCATATTCTAACGCGTAAATATCGAATATATGATGGTTGTTTCGCAGGTATTTGATGGAATACACCAGGGAGATGATAAAGAATATCATCATGGAGAACCACATGGCAATGTGAAAATAGTAGTTGCGGATGGTCTCGTTAAGAATGGGTCTGGCAGGCACCGGACCCAAAAAGCCGGCTACGAATGTGTAGATGAGCAGGATGACGCATAATATTTTCCACCAATTCTGTCGAAGCATAGTGACTGTCTTATAATGGCTGATCACTGTAAGTTAATGAAAATCAAATTGTTGATCAGCAAATGCCTTGATTTGGAAGAGTAGACTCTTTCTTCGGAGGGCGAAGTTACGAGAATCCCCTCAATCCTTCCAAAGAAATGGGAAGAGGATAATGGCGAGTGCAATGATGAGTATATCAAGTCCGATGACGAGGGTGATCATGCTGCCCAGACCGCTCTGCAATACGTCTTCAAAGGCGATGGTCGATGCTTTGTTGAGCAGCATGAGCTGGGGGATGATCAGTGGAAAACCCAGTATCGCCATTAGGGCTGCATTCTGCTGTGCCCTTGCTGCGATGGCTGCCAGGAAGGTGAATACCAGGCTCAGGCTTATGCCTCCCAGTGAGCTCAGCAGCAGGAAGGACAAGGGATGTGCAAGGGGATTGCCCAGGAATATCGTAAAGAGCAGAAGGCTTGCCAGGCTCATCAACAGCATCAACAGGGCGTTGAAGAAGAGCTTGGAAATGATAAAGTCCCTGGCGCCTGCAATGGAATAGAAGTACAGCATGCGTCCTCTTCCTTCCTGCAAAAAACTTTTGGCAACTGCGTTCACACAGATGAACAGCTGGATCATCCAGAAAAGCCCTTTCCAGACGGCGCCTTCCGGCTGGCCCATGGCCAGGTATAATACAAAGATGGTGGAGGCGACGTACAGGAGCACGCCGTAAAAAGTGTATTGCTGACGAATCTCCAGCAGCAGATCTTTCTTGAATAATGCCCAAATATGACGGACTGAACCTCCCATTCACTATAATTTTAACATTTTTATAATTTATATCCGACAGCGTTTTTTCTTCTCCTATAACGGACAAACTCAGCAATCCGGGTTAAAATAGCAATTTCTGCAGCGGGGCTCGTAAATGTCCTTTTCACCCAGCAGGATTTGCCCCGTGCCGATCTTTTTTCTATAGGAGTAGTTGGCAATGTTTCCACATTTCACACAAATGGCATGCAACTTGGTGATATATTCTGCTTTAGCAAGGAGGTCCGGCATTGGTCCGAAGGGCTTGGCCGAGTAATCCATATCGAGTCCTGCGACAATGACCCGTGTGCCACGAAATGCCAGCTGGTCGCAGACTTCAGGCAACTGATCATCGAAGAACTGAGCTTCGTCGATGCCGATGACATCCACCTCATGTGCTAATAAAAGTATGGTTTGTGAATTGTCGACAGGTGTGGATTGAATAGCAGTTTCATCATGAGAAACAATGTTCAACTCGTGGTAACGGGTATCTATCGATGGCTTGAAGATCTCCACTTTCATATGGGCGATCCTGGCCCTCTTCAGTCGGCGGATCAGCTCCTCGGTCTTTCCCGAGAACATGGACCCGCAGATTACCTCGATCCAGCCACGTCTTTCGCCTTTAATATGAGGTTCAATGAACATAAGTGCATAATAAATTAGGTTCGGAATTTGTTATAACTTTATAAAGAATTACGAGGGCGGACGAAAACGCCTCCGGCCGGACCGCATTACTAACCCGAAAAGGCCTCCAATAGTACACCATGGAAAGACTACAACAACTTATTAGCCAATTACAAGAGCAGTTTGATAGGAAGGTAGACCCTTCTCAGATGCTCCAGACCGTCCGACTCCTGGAAGCCGAACTGGCCACTCTTTCCACCCAGGCTGCTGCCGCCAGGACGTCGGCGAAGGTAGCAGTTATGATGCCATCCTCCATGAAAATATATACGGGTCAGGCAGCTATGCAGGAATTAAAAACTGCCTCTGCCGGTGCAGCGACCGCCTCTGTGGCGGCGCCCGCCGTCGCCAGCACAGGTCCTGCCAGTGTGCCGCCTGCTCCTGAGATTCGTCTGGCGCCCGATCCGGGCAATCCGCCCCGCCCCGCCAAGGATGAGAGGGGTCCCTGGCCATATGACCCCCTGGCGGAAATTCCCACCCTGGCACATCAGCAAAAGCCAAGGGAGCTCAATGACGTTATCGGGTCCAACGGCTCTTCCCTCAACGACAGACTGAAGTCGAATGTACTGGAGCTGAAGTCAGCCTTGAACGATACACCCGTCAGGGACCTGAAAAAGGCCATCGGGGTCAATGACCGTTTCGTATTTATCAGCCAGCTGTTCCGGGGGGATGAAGCGATGTATGAACGTAGTCTCAAGACCATCAATAGTTTCCGTATCCTTCCCGAGGCGGAGTACTGGATGGAGAGGGAGCTAAAGGTCAAGCTGGGCTGGGATGAGACCAGGGATGCTACCAAGCAGTTCTATCAGCTGGTAAAGAGACGTTTTTCCTGAATGTAATGTACGATCTGGTCGGTGGCGCCCCGTTTGGAGTATACATAGCTCCGGGACGCCTGGCAGACATGTTCGTATTCCTCCTCGTCCGTGAGAAGACGGCGAAAAACGGATTCCGCCTCAAGAGCGCTGTCGATGACAATTCCTCCGCCGCAGTCCACCAGCTCCACCGCCTCGACGTATTTCTCGATAACGGGTCCAAAGACCACGGGTTTGCCATACACTGCGGCCTCCAGCACATTATGCACCCCGTCATCTCCGAATCCTCCCCCCACATAGGTGATGGTGGCGTATTGATACAGGCGGGAGAGCATACCGATGTTGTCGATAATGAGGACGTTCGGCGCCTGCCGGCCAGGGGCAAGGGGAGTCCCTTTAACCCAGTCTGAATAGCGCACTTTGTTACGGAATAGACGTTCTACTTCTTTTAGTCGGGGTTCCTCTATCTGGTGAGGAGCGATAATGAATCTGATGTTGGGGTGAGTATTAGCGAAATGGTCCAGCTCTTCTTCATCTTCGTCCCAGGTGCTACCGGCCACGATCACTGTACCACCCTGGCAAAAGGCTTCGATGGCAGGCAACTCTTCCCGGTGCTCTGCTATCTCGATCACGCGGTCGAACCGGGTGTCTCCGCTGATGCTTACATTGCCGGTGAAGCCCAGCTCTGCCAGCAATTGACGGGAGGTTTCCGTCTGTACAAAAAGATGCGTGAAACATTCCAGCATATACCGGTGCAACCTGCCCCACCACTTGAAAAAAGGCTGGCCGGGTCGAAATACGCCCGATACGAGCAGGGTAGGGATCTCTCTTTTCTTTAACTCCACCAGGAAATAATACCAATAATCATATTTTATCCAGATGACGAGATCGGGCTTTATAAGGTCGATGAATGCACGGGCGTTCTTTCGCGAATCCAAGGGCAGATAGAAGATATGATCCGCGCCTTTGTAGCTCTTACGTGCTTCGTAACCTGAAGGAGAGAAAAAGCTGACGATGATCCGGCAATGGGGGGATTGGATCCTCAACCGCTCGATCACCGGCCGGCCTTGTTCGAACTCTCCCAGCGAAGAGCAATGCATCCATATAGTTGGGTGTTTTTCACTGTCAGGGGTCTTGCCGAGCGCTGCCTGCATCCTGGGAAAGAGCCCTTTTCTGCCTTCCAGCCAGCTTTTTGCCTTCTTGTTCCAGGGGGAGATCAATCCGATGCCCAGCCGGTAGATCCATAAAAAAACATGATAGAAGATAATACTCACGTCTACGAAGATAACAATTTCTAAATATGGGGGTTACCAGACCCGTACCCTGGCGGGCCTTGGGCCGCCGGCCGAAGGCCAATCATAAGCGTGTGGTGCGGGTACGCGTTAACTTTTCTCTACGCGGGACCGTACCACTTTCCGGGATTGGATAAACGACATTTTTGTGGTAGGTTTGTGCCCCAAAGCGACCCACAGGGACGCTGGCCGAAGGCCCATCAAACAGATGTACACCAGTGATGGATACCTTCGACAACAATCCATCACGTGGTGTACCATAAGCTATGAGTATGAGGCCGATCCAAATGGTTGATCTGAAGCAGCAGTACGTTAAGATAAAGAAAGAAGTAGATACGGCCATACAGGAGGTAATCGACAACGCAGCATTTATACAGGGCAAGGCCGTCACCGACTTTGCCACCGCACTCTCGGTCTATGCGGGTTCCAGGCATGTCATCCCTTGCGCCAATGGTACCGACGCACTCCAGATCGCTATGATGGCATTGGATTTGCAACCGGGCGACGAAGTGATAACTCCTTCTTTTACGTATGTCGCCACGACCGAGGTGGTGGCGCTGCTCCGGCTGAAACCTGTCTTTGTAGAGGTGGACCCGAAGACATTTTGTATCGACCCGGCTGCTGTGGAAAAGGCGATTACCCCCAGGACCAGGGCCATTGTGCCTGTGCATTTATATGGACAGGCCGCACAAATGGAAGCCATCATGGACATTGCCCGGCGTCATAACCTGTATGTGATAGAGGACAACGCGCAGGCCATTGGCAGCGACTATACTTTCGGGGATGGCGCCCTTAAGAAGACCGGAACCATCGGAACCATCGGCACCACCTCCTTCTTCCCTTCAAAAAATTTGGGTTGCTATGGTGATGGAGGGGCAATATTTACGGACGATGATGCGTTAGCAAGCCGGCTCAAAATGATTGCAAATCACGGGCAAAGCAGACGTTATTATCACGATCTGGTAGGCTGTAACAGCCGGCTGGATTCCATACAGGCTGCCGTATTGAATGTGAAGCTGAAAAGTCTGGACGCATATATCGCCGCCAGGCGCAGTGCCGCTGATTTCTATGACGATGCCTTCAAAGCTCACCCGAAGATCACGACGCCATACCGTGCGCCTTACAGCCATCACGTCTTTCACCAGTATACGCTTGTCCTCGAAGGGGTCGACCGCAACGGGCTGAATGAGTTCCTGGCAGGAAAAAATATTCCGTCGATGATCTATTATCCCGTACCCGCCCATCGCCAAAAGATGTTTGCTGCCTTTGGCGGAGGCGATTGGTCCCTCTCTGTCACCGATTGGTTGACGGAAAGGGTCATCTCCCTTCCCATGCATACTGAACTGGATAGAGAACAGCTGGAGTATATCACTCGATCAGTCCTGGAATACATCGATAAATAAATCTCCAAAAACCTAAAAATATAGTCTTTTATGAAAATTGCAGTAGTAGGCACGGGGTATGTTGGGTTGGTCACGGGTACCTGTTTCGCAGAGACTGGTAATGATGTGGTCTGTGTAGATATCGACGCCGGCAAAGTAAAAAAATTATCCAATGGCCAGATCACCATTTATGAGCCGGGTCTGGAAAAGCTATTTTTGCGTAATCTGAAGGAAGAGCGTCTCAAGTTCACCACGAGCCTGGAAGAAGGCATAAAAGATGCCCAGATCGTATTCCTGGCCCTGCCCACTCCCCCGGGAGAGGACGGCTCAGCCGACCTGAAATATATCCTGGGTGTTGCCGACCATCTGGGCAAGATATTGAAAGATTATAAGGTCATTGTAGATAAGAGCACGGTGCCTGTCGGCACTGCCGAAAAGGTGTATGCTGCCGTGCTGAAGAATTACAAGGGTGAATTCGATGTTGTTTCCAATCCCGAATTCCTTCGCGAGGGTGTGGCTGTAGACGACTTTATGAAACCCGACCGCGTGGTCATCGGCGCCAGCTCCGAGCGCGCCCGCAAGGTCATGGGTGATCTGTATGCTCCTTTTGTACGTCAGGGCAATCCCATCATCTATATGGACGAACGTTCGGCCGAGCTGACCAAATATGCCGCCAACTCTTTCCTGGCGACAAAGATCACGTTCATGAACGAGGTCGCACTGTTATGTGAGCGATTGGGCGCGGATGTCGACATGGTAAGACGTGGCATTGGCAGCGACGAGCGTATTGGCAAGCGGTTCCTCTTCCCGGGCATCGGATATGGCGGCAGCTGCTTTCCCAAGGATGTGCAGGCGCTGGTGAAATCCTCTCAGGAGGTGAACTATGAATTCCGCATACTCGACGCCGTGATGGATGTCAATGAAAAGCAGAAACTGCACCTGCTGCCGAAGATAAAGAGGTATTTTTCCGGCAATCTGCAGGGAAGACATTTCGCCCTCTGGGGACTTGCTTTCAAGCCCAATACCGACGACATCCGGGAAGCTCCCGCGCTGTATATGATCGACGCTCTTATCAGCGAAGGCGCTACTATCAGCGTATTCGATCCCGAGGCTATGAACAATGTGAAACAGCTGGTAGGCGATAAGGTCACTTATGCGGAGAGTCAGTATGACGCTCTCGAAGGCGCGGACGCGCTGATCATTGCCACGGAATGGAACGAGTTTCGCACTCCCAATTTTTTGAAGATCGTCACCAGTCTGAAGAATAAAGTAATATTCGACGGACGCAATCTGTTCGATATAGCGGCTATCAAGGAGCTTGGCTTCTACTATGAGAGTGTAGGACGCGCCCCTGCCAATCCATCGGGAAAAAAATCCTAAACCAGCACTACAATGGGTAAAAAAAGAGTACTTATTACGGGAGCCGCAGGTTTTTTAGGCTCCCATCTATGCGATAGATTTATAAAAGAAGGATGTCATGTCATCGGGATGGATAATCTCATCACGGGTGATTTGAAAAATATCGAGCACCTGTTCCCCAGAGAAGATTTCGAATTTTACCATCATGATGTCAGCAAGTTCATCCATGTTCCGGGGGACCTGCATTATATCCTTCATTTCGCCAGTCCGGCCAGTCCCATCGACTATCTCAAAATACCTATACAGACGCTGAAAGTGGGGTCTCTGGGCATTCACAACTGCCTGGGTCTGGCCAGATCAAAGAAGGCCAGGGTATTGATCGCGTCCACATCCGAGATCTATGGCGATCCGCTGGTGCATCCACAACCCGAGGAATACTGGGGCAATGTCAATCCTGTAGGACCTCGCGGCGTATATGACGAGGCAAAGCGTTTTCAGGAAGCCATGACCATGGCCTATCATAACTTCCATGGGTTGGAGACCCGCATCGTCCGGATCTTCAACACTTATGGACCCAGGATGCGGCTCAACGACGGAAGAGCCCTTCCCGCCTTTATCGGGCAAGCTCTCCGTGGGGAAGACCTGACCGTATTCGGGGACGGCAGCCAGACGCGTTCTTTCTGTTATGTAGACGACCTGGTAGAAGGAATTTATCGTCTGCTGATGAGCGACTATTCCCAGCCTGTCAATATCGGCAATCCCTCCGAGATCACGCTGAAGCAGTTTGCAGAAGAGGTGATCGCCCTCACCGGCACCAGGCAAAAAATAGTGTATAAGCCATTGCCAGTGGACGACCCCAAGCAACGCCGTCCCGATATCACCAAGGCGAAGCAGATCCTGGGATGGGAGCCAAAGGTGGACCGGAAAGATGGATTGAAGATCACTTATGATTATTTCAAGTCCCTGCCGCCTGAGGAATGGAACAAGCAACCCAAGGAATTCGAAAGAAAAGGATGATCCAAATGAATAACGAAAGAATCTATGATCAACTTGTAGACAAAAAGGCCAAGCTGGCCGTCATCGGATTGGGCTATGTAGGTCTGCCCATTGCCCTGGAGTTCGCCAAAAAGATATCTGTCATCGGCTTCGACATCAATAAAAAGCGCATCGGTATGATGCGGGAAGGGATCGATCCTTCCAAGGAAGTGGCCCCGGAAGAATTTTCGGGACGCGACATCGTCTTTACCGACGAACTGTCCGTACTTAAAGAGGCCAGCTTTTTTATCGTGGCTGTCCCCACACCTGTAGATCAATACAATGTACCCGACCTGAAACCCTTGTTAGGCGCTTCGGAGACCGTGGGAAAGGTCCTGAAGCCGGGCGACTATGTAGTATACGAGTCCACCACCTATCCAGGCTGTACGGAGGAGGATTGTCTGCCCGTGCTGGAAAGGACCTCCCGTCTGAAAATGGGGGATGATTTTTACCTGGGCTATTCTCCTGAAAGGATCAACCCCGGAGACAAAAAGAATACGCTCCGTACTATCACCAAGGTCGTTTCCGGCAATGACGGGGGCAGCCTTGAACAAATCGCAAAGACCTATGAGCTGGTGGTGGATGCGGGCGTCCATCGCGCTCCCTCCATCAAAGTTGCGGAAGCCAGCAAGATAGTCGAGAATACGCAGCGGGACCTGAACATTGCGCTGATGAACGAGCTCTCCCTTATCTTCGACCGAATGGGTATCAATACCTTCGATGTCATTGCTGCCGCGGGGACAAAATGGAACTTCCTGAAATTTTTTCCGGGACTTGTCGGCGGACATTGTATTGGCGTGGATCCTTACTATCTTACGCACAAGGCGGCCGCGCTGGGTTACGAGTCAAAGGTGATCTCTTCCTCCCGCTACATCAATGACGATATGGCCAAACATGTGGCGCGTAAGATCATCAAGCATGTGCTTCGTATCTCCAATGAACCGCGGGTGCTGGTAAAAGGCGTGACCTTCAAGGAAAATGTGAGCGATATCCGGAACTCCAAGATCGTGGATACGGTAAAGGAGCTGCTGTCATTCAATATCATCGTGGACGTAGAAGACCCGTATGCTATGGAAGATGAGGTGCACGAGGAATATGGCCTCAAACTTGTACGTGAGGGGTCCGGGAACTATGACGCTGTCATCGTCACCGTGCCTCATGCCCCGTATGTAGGGCTGGATGACGCCTACTTTACGTCGGTGACCCGGGAGGGGGCTCTGATAGCAGACCTCCGGGGGATTTATAAGAATAAGGTCAATAACAGAAAATACTGGAGCTTATAATGGCCAACTTCACTAAAACGATCATGATCACCGGCGGGGCCGGATTCATCGGAAGCCATGTGGTGAGATTATTTGTGGACAAGTATCCTCAATATCTCATCGTCAACCTGGACGCGCTGACGTATGCGGGCAACCTGGCTAATCTCAAGGATGTAGAGTCTGCACCCAACTATCGATTTGAAAAGGGGGATATCACGGATACGGCGCGTATGACGGAGCTGTTCGATGCTTACCGATTCGATGCGGTGATACATCTTGCCGCGGAGAGCCATGTAGATCGCAGCATCCTGGACCCGCTGGCATTTGTAAAAACCAATGTGCTGGGGACTGCCAACCTGCTGCATGTCGCCTATGGCAAATGGAAAAGTGCGCTGGAAGAGAAATTATTCTACCATGTGTCTACTGACGAAGTATACGGCTCTCTAGGGCATGAGGGATTCTTTACAGAAGAGACCCCCTATGACCCGCGCAGTCCCTATTCAGCGTCCAAGGCATCCTCGGATCATTTTGTGATGGCCTGGTATCATACCTATGGCATGCCCATCGTGCTCTCCAACTGTTCCAACAACTATGGGTCGAATCATTTCCCCGAGAAGCTGATACCTCTGATGATCAACAATATTCTCAACAACAAGCCTCTCCCCGTATATGGAAAGGGCGAGAATGTCCGCGACTGGCTTTTTGTAGAAGACCATGCAAGGGCCATCGATGTTATTTTCCACAAGGGGAGGAAAGGAGAGAAGTACAATATCGGGGGATTCAATGAATGGAAGAACATCGACATCGTGCATCTGCTCTGCCGTGTCATGGATAAGAAGCTGGGCCGTCCCGCGGGAGAATCCGCCAGGCTCATCACCTATGTGAAGGACAGGCCGGGGCATGATCTCCGGTATGCCATCGATGCTACCAAGCTGAACAAGGAGCTGGGCTGGAAGCCTTCCCTTCAATTTGAGGAAGGATTGGAGAAGACCGTGGACTGGTATCTGCAAAACCAGGACTGGGTCAAAGAGGTGACTTCCGGCGACTATCAGAAATATTACAACGAACAATACAATAAGCGATAATATGCCCTTTATCCCTACGGCCCTTCAGGGTGTATTGATATTTGAACCTGCGGTTTACAAGGATGAGAGAGGGTATTTCTTCGAGTCGTACAATGAACAGACCTTTCACAATGAAGGAGTGACTAATCGATTTGTACAGGATAACCAATCTTTTTCGAAACATGGCGTGATACGAGGACTGCATTATCAGCTGGACCCTTATCCCCAGACGAAACTGGTCCGGGTATTGCAGGGCAGGATACTGGATGTGGCCGTCGACATTCGCCATGGGTCTCCCACCTTTGGCAAGTATGTGAGCGTGGAGCTTTCCTCCGACAACAAAAGACAATTGCTTGTTCCCAGGGGGTTCGCTCATGGATTTTCCGTGCTCAGCGAGACTGCCGAGGTGTCCTACAAATGCGATGGATTTTATGACAAGGCCAGCGAGGGTGGCATCCGTTACGACGATCCACAGCTGAACATCGACTGGCAGCTGCCGCCGGGTAAGGCCATCGTTTCGGCCAAGGATCTGCAGCTGCCTTTATTGGCGGAGTGTAAGAACAACTTTCAATATTAAGGGGTTTTATGGAGAAGAAAATTATACTCGTCACGGGAGCAGGAGGCCAGTTGGGCAGTGAGATAGGTGTGCTCAGCAAGCATTATCCTCAATTTGATTTTGTCTTTGTGGATAAGGACGAGATGCCGTTGGACGAGCCTGAAAAGATAGGGCCTTTCATCGTGGGGATGCGTCCTGCCTGGTGTATCAGCTGTGGGGCCTATACTGCCGTGGACAAGGCAGAGACGGAAAAGGACCTGGCCTTCACTATCAATGGGGATGCTGCCGGCGCTATTGCTGCTGCCTGTAAGACTGTCGGCGCACGCCTGATCCATATTTCCACCGACTACGTTTTCGATGGTAATTCCGCCATTCCATTAAAGGAAGAGGACCCTACCGGCCCCATCAATGTATATGGAGCTTCCAAGCTGAAGGGTGAACTATTGGCTGTGCAGAACAACCCTGAGACAGTCATCATCCGTACGGCCTGGGTTTATTCGGAGTTCGGACATAATTTCGTAAAGACCATGATACGGCTGATGAAGGAAAAGCCCTCCCTTACGGTGATCGATGACCAGATAGGGTCACCTACCTATGCGGCGGACCTGGCGTCAGTGATCTTGCATATCGTCACCGCGGCCCGTTGGGTGCCTGGTATTTATCACTACAGCAACGAAGGCCGGATCAGCTGGTATGAGTTTGCCCTTGCCATCAAAGAGATCATTGGCAGCCCCTGTCCTGTCCAGCCTATTCCCACCTCCCAGTATCCCACACCGGCCAGAAGGCCTCATTACTCTCTTCTTGACAAAAGCCGTATAAAAGCAACGTATGGCGTAGCAGTGCCCGGCTGGAGAGAGAGCCTTGCTGCTTGTATCGCCCGGCTGTCCACCACCGTCTAGGAGCATTTTTTTGTCCCTAACGGCTTAGGGTAAGTCCCTACGATGGACCTATATATTAGCCTAAATGTGGAAAACTTCTTGTTCGCAAAACTACGTTGGATGATCTTGCAGTGTTATTTGTAATCGATTGCTTATTAATGTAATGAGCCCAAATAACTGTCTTATTTGGGCGGGGTCCGGGAAAAACAGTTTTCCTGGTTTTGACGTGTAACGGATAATGTATAGTTTTCCGGTTGAATTGATCGATCCTTTTAATCCCTGGGACGTATGAAAACAGGTAAATTATCAGGATCTGTACCTTAATCCATACTTATGAAACGTTTTTACTTATTGAGGGCCCTCCCCTTATTCCTCCTAGGTACCTATACCGTCGTATTCGGAGAAGGCACGAAAGAAGTAATGCCTAATTCAAAAAATGGGACGGGCCTTATCGTCTCCACCACGACTACTTTCCCTCTTGGTAATGTAGGCAGCTATCTGGGTGCGCCTGTAGACCAGCGTATATATTTTCGTATCACAAACTATAACACGGACACCCTTTATTATGGGTTCAACTGGGAGACCCTCTCGCCCGGCACGCCTATCAACGGGTATTCGGATGTGTATATGAATATCTATGATCCCGCCGGGACGCTGGTACAGACCATCAATCTGCCTACTTCCGGAGCTGGATTTATCAGCACCTGGACATCCGCCGTCATTGGACCCCAGCAGGGTACATCCTTCACCGCAGGATATGCTCCGTTGAAATTCAAACCTTCCATGAACGGGGATTATTATGTCTCTTTTTACCGCAGCTCCACCGGAGGCGCTACGCATGATATTGCCGAGTCCATGCTGTCAAAATATTTTGACCTTACGGTAGGTTCCGTCATTGCAGGTACGGCAAAGCGCTATACTGGCAGGGTCCACTGTAATGAATGGGCTTTTTCCGTATATGACCCTTCGAACAGTGATGTTCAGAATCCGCTGAGCTCTTCGAATGCGCAGTTCTATACGTATACTCCCGACTCCGTGGTAGCAAAGGTCTATTTTCCTTCCTCCGGGTTCGAACCCCTGTCGTTTATCATCGCCTTCAACAGTTTTGGTGTCATCGACAGCGGCAACTGGGTGAATGACCGCAGATCCGTCGTGCTGCCTACGCTGGATACCCTCCACCTCAGAGGAGGATACCCGGTGTTCCTGAATATACCGGATACTACTTTATATCATGTTTCTTCGTTACCGACGGCGCCGCAGCTGGTAAATCCAACGATATCAGGGTGTGCGCCCGGTCCTTTCAACATCAGATTCAAAGCGCCGCAGCCCGGCGACTATTATATGCTGCTGGACCTGAATGGGACCACTGGCTATCAGGCGAACTCTGCCGACCGTTGGATAGAGCTGGTGGGTCAGACCGCCGGCATCATTACCTATGTCTGGGATGGCAAGGATGGGCTGGGTGTTTCAGTGCCGTCCAATACTTCTTTCCCCATTACCTTTACATTCCGAAAGGGCCGTATCAATATACCGTTGTATGATGACGAGCTGAACCTGAACGGATTCAGCGTGGACGGCGTGTATCCGCAAAATGTGCTCAACAGGACCCTGTACTGGTGTGATACATTGCTGTACAATGTGACCAGCGGCGTGCTGTCCAACAACTATAACACCACGGGCACGGGTATCGACAATTCCATCGTGGGACAAATGTCGCCGGGGCACGCCTGGAGCGGCAACGGCAACCCCACCATGGTCAAGCCCGCGCCCAATGTGAGCAACAACAATACCAATAGTATCCAGACCGATGACTTCGGGAATGCGCGTCTGATCAATACCTGGGCATGGGGCGTGGAACTGTCTACCACGCAAACGCTGACCCTGACCTGTATCACCGTGTCCGGCACCGTATGGGATGACGCGGACAACAGCGCCAATGGGACCTTTACAAATATCAAGACCAACAGCGAGACGGGTACCAATGCAGGCAATGGTCTTTATGCCAGCCTGATCGATCCTGTCACCGGAAAAGTCCTTGGCACTACGGCCGTGGCCTCTAACGGAACGTACACTTTTACCAATGTTCCTGCCAATGCAACGGCTATGTCGGTGGTGATCTCCACTACTGCAGGGGTCGTTGGCGGCAATGCTCCGACGGGCAATGTCCCTTCCAACTGGATCAATACATCTCCGTTGAGTCAATCCTTTAATACAGGCACCACCAATATGACAGGCATCGACTTCGGTATCGAGCAGCTACCTAATTCCGTGGACCAGAGCTATACCATTGCGGTTCCCGTGTTGAACACGGTGATGCCTCTCAATGGTACAGGCTCTATCGCCAGTCCCGGACCTTTAAAGGGTTCCGACCCTGAAGACGGTACGCTTGGCAGCGGCAAGACTGTGGTGATCACACAGGTGCCTTCGAACGAGCAGCTGTATTATAATGGTGTGCTGGTCACCAGCAATACGACCATTCCGAATTATGATCCCAACAAGCTGAGCATCAAGTTTACATCCATCACCGTCACCAATACGTTCTTCTATTACGCGTATGTGGATGCTGCCGGCAAGCAGGACCCATCACCCGCGAAGTACAATATCGACATGTCGGTGGTGCTGTCCACGACGCTGGTTTCTTTCACCGCACGGGCGGGTGATGATGGGAATGTGCTCAGCTTCACCGATCTCAATGAGACCAGTGGCGTTTACTTCAATATTCAGCGTTCTTCGGATGGCGTCGGATTCGAAACCATCGGACGTGTCGATGGCGGCAATCCCGGTGGCGCAGGCAGCTATACCTATGTAGACCATCAGCCGGTGGCGGGTGTGAATTACTACCGGGTACAGATGGTCGATCTTTCCGGGAGCGCCTGGTATAGCAATATCGTTACGATCAGCGCCTCTGCGGCCAACTCGATGCTGGAAGTAGCGCCGAATCCGTTTAAGGACGTTATCAACGTAAGGCTGACGCTGGACGGGCAGGAAAAGGTTTCTATCCGGCTGCTGGACAGCAAGGGTGCTGTGCTGCGCCAGGTGGAATATACCGGGGTCAAAGGGAAGAATACCCTGCCATTGGGTGGGTTGTCATCGCTGCCCGTCTCAGTCTATTTCGTACAAGTCGTATTATCAGACCATGCATTCGTGAGAAAGGTTTTTAACAGGTAATAAGTGAGGAGGGAAGGATAACCTATAATCCGGATCTTATGAAAACCCCATCGGTAATTTTTCTCCTGCTATGGCAGGCGGGGACCTTATTTGCGCAGACCAGTCCTTCGGTGTCCAGTACCGTATTGGCCAACATCATCAAGGGGAACTATACCCCCACGACGTACCAGGCTTCTACGGTTATCAATGACCCCGATGTGATCTCACAAGGCCTCTTGAATGATATCTCCGCCGACAGTCTGAAGGCTACTCTTTTCAAGCTGAGGAACTTTCAGAACAGGAATATGTTCTCCGACACTGTTTCCAGTACACGGGGTATCGGGGCCACCCGCCGCTGGGTCCTGAGCAAGTTCCAGCAGTACAGCGCCGCCAATGAAAATCGTCTGCAAACGGGCTATCTATGGTTCAATTACAGTCCCTCCAACAGCTCCGTCGGGTGTCCCAACAGCGTCAGTCTTATCAGCAAGCATGCTGACATCATTGCCGTGCTGCCCGGAAGCCAGACTTCCGAAAATTCGCTGATCATTGTGGAAGGACATGTCGACAGCCGGAACGACAGTCTCTGCAGCCTTACGACCAATGCATTTGGCATTGGGGACAATGCCACGGGCGCTGCACTGGTGATGGAACTGGCCCGGGTGATGAGCAAGTATACGTTCAGGAATACTATCATCTTTGCCGTCGTTACGGGGGAGGAGCAGGGGCTCATCGGCTCGAAGGCGCTGGCCAATTATATTAAAGGACTTAGCCCATCCGTCCCTATCAAGGCTGTCAATAACAACGACGTATCCGGCGGCATCTTCTGCGGACATACTGCCTCTGCACCGGGATGTCCCGGGTATGGTCAGATCGACAGCACCCATCTGCGGATATTTTCCCTTGGCGGATTCAATGCTCCCTGTAAGCAATGGGCCCGCTATGTCAAGCTGGAGTATAAGGAGCAGCTGCTGAATATGGTAAGCGTTCCTGTGAACATACAGATCATGTCGCCGGAGGATAGGACCGGCAGGGGTGGGGATCACCAGGCCTTTACTACTTTAGGCTATACGGGGATACGGTTTACCCAGTCCTATGAGGATGGGGATGCCAGCAATGGTCCTGGATATAAGGACAGACAGCATAATATCCGCGACAGTTTGGGGCTCGACAGGAATGGCGATGGCGTGGAGGATACTTTGTATGTGGATGTGAACTACCTGGCCAGAAATACGCTGATCAACGGTAATTCGATGGCTATGGTGGGGCTCGGTCCTGATACCGTGACAGTAAAACCTGCTATCATGACCTCCAACCGGTTTAGGGTGCAGTTCACGCCTACTGGGGCGCCCGCCTATCGTGTCGCGGTGCGCAGCACTACTAATGACTGGGACACCGTCTATACAATTACGGGCAAGAATGTGGATACCATCACCGTCCCTTATTCAAGCAATACAACATTCTATCTCAGCGCGGCTGCCGTGGATGCCAATGGTACGGAAAGTCAGTTCTCGACGGAATATCAGCTGTCCACACAGATGGTCGTTCTTTCACTTCCACCCGACACCAGTCAGCCGGCGCCACCGCCGCCCACTTATTACGGAATACAGCTGATGCCCAATAAGCCCAATCCTTTTGATGAGGCTACTATGATCACCATCGAGTCCGGTACGGATAATTTTTTGGACAGGACCTGGCTGAATATCAGCACCATCGATGGGCGGCTGGTCCAAAAGATAAGAGTGCCGTTGAAGAAAGGGATCAATGAAGTGCTGTTCAACCATGGATATCTGATGCCGCCGGGTGTTTATGTCTGTTCGCTGATCATCGACGGGCTGCCGGTGCAAAGTACCAAGATGGTGTTTAGGCCGCTGTGACGAGCGTGTGGTCGGTAAGCAATTTTGCTGACGGGCGCCGAACCAGGCGCTCATTAGCTGGCAGACCTGCGGGAGACCGTGGGTCTGCCTTTTTTGTTTGGGGAAGTTGCCTTACCTGGATTCGAACCAAGACAAACAGATCCAGAATCTGTCGTACTACCATTATACTATAAGGCAAAGAGTCTGCAAAGCTACGAAAAAAATCCGTACTTTTCGCAAGCGATGAAAAACCTGATAATCATATTATTACTGCTGGCCAGTCCAGCCCTGCGGGCTCAGCGGGCAGAGACTGCCATGGCTTTTGCGGACAGTCTGTTCCATGCCTCTTCCTTTGGTTTTGCCATTACGGAATTCGACTTCCCTGCCGACATCCGGGGAATATTGCTGCGCTTCAACAGTGCTATTGCGGCCAATAAGGAATGGTTTACTGCCTACACCAGTCACCTACCGCCCGGGCAGCCCTTGCCTTATAATGAAAAATTCGGTATTACCCAGGGAGAATATGAAAGAATAAAGAGTATTGACAAGGTCCATCCCGCGCTGAAAGTCGTCGACACACAGCGAATCAGCATCCTCAGACAGGATGACAAGATCAGCTTTAAGGGGGAAGGCGAGGGGCGGATACTTGACTATTTGGAATTCGACCTGGGGAGAAACGTGCTGATATTCGCCGGCGACACCATCCCTTTTGCGGCTGGGATAAATACCACTACCGCGATGGCCTATGGTTTATTCAACAGCTATACCTGGAGGCTCCAGCGGACAGATGTGAGTGGCGGGCTCCAGGCCGACCAGCTCACGGCCCGTGTAGTCGAGATCGAGCTGGGGCTGCATCAGTCCGACAATAAGCCACTGCTTCGTATACAATACCAGGATATGGATCATGGGGTCACCCGCGCTAACCTGGACCTGGCGGGATATATTCAGACGGACGGGCAATAAGGCGGCCGCCAGGCAGGCATTGAGAGGGCTTTAAGATAATTTTAAGAAATACGAGTGCAACCGCCCCTGAAAATCCATTGTCAAAGGTGACATGAAGATCACCCCGTCGTTGTTATTCATCGGGCTTATGGCCGTGTCGTGCCATAAAGACCCTGTACAGCCGCCGAAGCAGCCGCCGGCGTCCATGAAGTATGTAGCATTCCACGATCTCGAGCTGCCTTTTGGCAAAGGGTTGAGTATCGACCTGGACGAGGACGGAATGAAGGATATCTTTTTTTCCAGTATGCTGGTAGGAGATCCGCTGGATCAGGCGGACAAGCATCAATTCCTTTTCGGCACATCGCCTTACACTTTTTCTCCTGTGAATGATATGGAAGAGACGCCTGCCCTGACGCAGGGAGGGGTTATTTCGGCCGCTTCTTTTCCCGGCCATCACTGGTACAATGCTAATGTCATCCTCGCGCAGAAGGTGATAAAGGAAAATATACCCGACAGCTGGCTGGGTAACTGGAAAGATAAGTCACATCGGTATATTGTTTTGAGGGTGGATCAGCATGATCAGCCGTACTATGGCTGGATAGAGCTGTCTTTCGACATGCAGGGGGAAAAGATCGTGCTGCACAGGGCTGCTTTGTGTAAAGAGTCCGGCAGGGAAGTTAAGGCCGGCGAGTAGATCCTTAACGGGGATAACTGGTCTTTTTTTCGGATATTTATCTTGTATTAATGTCTTTTTCAATGGCGAAGATGAACCTAGCTGACTGTATGGCATTATTCGGCAGGTAATCCGGCCATTGATCTGTTCTTTGTGAATTGGACATATTAATGTAGGTTTGATAAAAGACCATTTATGAACCTGTTATCCAATGAATCGATACTGGTCAAATCCAATGACGATACGATCATTCTGACCAACCTGCGCATACATATGAGGAGCCGGAAATGGGGCAGAATTTATCAAACCACTATTTTTCTGGAGGACATCAGCTCCATCGAGAATGTTTTCAAGAGCAATATTTCCTATCTCATATTTGCCGTTATTGCATTTTTGGCAGGGGCGGTCTATCTCAGTAACCGGGATCTTATTGTATATACCTATATGGCGTTTATCCTGGGAGGGATCTTTCTTACCTTATGGCTTAGCAACAGGGGACAACAGGTGACTTTTTGCTCCAAGGGAGGCAGCTCACTGACCTTTTATGTGGATCATATGAACAGCGAGCAGGTGGAAGAGTTTATACAAAAGGTGGAGGAGGCCCGGATACAGCGGTTGAGGCAGCTATGAAATTAAAGACCCCTTGCGTCAGCAAGGGGTCTTTGTTATTAATAGTATTGGAGCAATCTCCACTCTGTCATTTGGAAAAGTCCATCTCCACTGCCACCATTTCTTGCGGTGACATTCACGCGGATATAAGTATAGGGCTTGTTGCTGTTATTGTTCAGCGTGAAATGCCGGGTCTGGATGCGGCTGGGGAACATTTCGCCGGTGCGAACATCCAGGGTATCCCAGTTAGTACCATCGTTGGATCCCACAACGTTCCAGTCCATCGGATCCCGATCCTGTGAGTCGTTGCCGGATGTGAAGGTATAGGAATTGACTACCTGCGGCGTTGCGAACTGTTCCTGGAACCAGAATGGCTGGGGGAAATTGAAGGTCAGGTATTTGGTGCCGAGATCACCGTCTACCAGATGAGGGGAACCTTCGGCTGATCCGGCGCCATTCTTATTCTCCAGGGCCACAGAGAGAGTGCCAAGGCCGGTGACATCTTTTTCTCTTGTATACAATGAGTCTACGGTAAACCAGGTGGTGCTGAGACTCGAGTCGATCTTACCCGAAGATGTGCTTATCAGGGTTATCGGCAGCATGTACTGCACTCCAAAGTCCAGCCCTTTGGTCGTTACGGCGATAGCGAGCGGCTCGGAGGTGGTTGTACCTGCTTTGATCACGGACGAAAGGCTGGTGATCGTATAGTGTGATGTGGGAAGGGGAACATAGAGTGTGCTATGCTGCTGATTGTAGGCTGTAATAAGACCCGTGTCCAATCTAAATTGCAATTTTATATCCTGGTTGGGGTATTTCAGTCCACCGTAGGCTCCGCCGAATGTAATATCCTGGACGGAGTCGATGAGATACAATTGCTGTTTACCTATGGTGCCGTAAGCCTGGGGCATATAGATAGAACCTTCTCTGGGGCTTGTCAGCGGGTCTGGTTTATTACATGACCCCGCGATCAGGCCAATACCCAGGACGAAAGCCAGCAGATATGGTATTTTATGATGTCTGTTCATACTGATCTTTTTATAGTTGAGAATGATTATTACCAGCCTGTGTTTTGAACCAGCATTTTGTCTACGTTGAGCTCTGACTGGGGGATAGGCCATAAGTAATGTTTTTTCTGGAACACGCGGACTTCGAAAATTGTACGCTCATAAAATGTCGGATCCTGCAGGCTGTTGCCGGCGTTGATATTCATTCCGTAAAAAGCGCCATTGTCTGTCTGTTCGGCTATCTTCCAGCGGTGGGTATCGAAATACCGAACGTTCTCGAAAGCCAGCTCGACGCGGCGCTCTTTGCGAATGGCATCGCGCATAGCTGCCTGGCTGGCGGGTGCAGGGATGTCGCTGCCACCGTATATGGGTACTCCAGCCCTGGTACGGATGAGGTTAAGGTATTTGAGGATGTCCGGGTTGCCGGGGTCGGACTCATTCAATGCTTCGGCATAGTCCAGGTAGATATTCGCCAGCCGGAGCATCAGCCAGGGGCGTTGGTTGTTGGACCATGCGGTGTTGGGTGGGAAGTTCTTACGAACGATGGCGCCCGTGGGGCAGTAGTCATTACCGCCGACCCGCTTGCCGGATGTGCCGTTGTAGAACAGCTGCGTAACGACGGAGCCGGAGCTGGTGGTCGTGTTCAGCCAGGTGCTGCCATTGTAAGTGATGCCTACGTAAAAGCGTGGCTCGCGGTTGCAATACATGTTGTAGGTCCCTGCTTTTGTATAGGTGCCGTCACTGGAGGAGAAACCTGTCTCCACATAGCCTGACAACGGGTCGTTGATGGATCGGCCATTGCTGGTGAAATAAGCATCCACCATTTGCTGTGTAGCCCCGAGGCCGCCACTGGCGCGGATGGCTCCATCGGCCCCGGAATTATAAGGGCACATTTCATATTGACGTGCATCGACGCTGGCGCTTACCCGGGCGAAGATCCATTCCTTGTTCCAATCCGTGTACATCACTTCCCGGCAGGAGAGATATGGGTCGAAGGTTCCCGAATTGGTATACAGATCGAAGGTTCCCGGCACATATCTGTCGATGAACGACTTCAGGGCAGAGGTTGCGGTAGTCCATTTATTCGGATCGTAGGTCTGAGGCATTAGCTGTTCACCTCCGCCGCCCTTGCTGTCCAGCGGATTTTTCATCGAGGCATAGTCCGTATTGCCATTGAAAAGAGGGCTGGCTGCCGTAAGCAGCATTTCCGCCTTGTATGCCAATACTGCCGCCTTCGACATCCTACCCTGGTCCGTGCCGGTGTAGGTGTCCGGGAGGTCTGCGGCTGCCTTGTCGAATTCGGAGCTGATATAGGCGACGCAGGTATCCAGCGGCCGGCGGGAAAGTTGTACAGCAGAGAGATTTGCATCGGGTGCGATGATGTCATCGCCGATGATGATCACAGGCCCGAATATGCGCATGAGATTGTAGTAGTAGTAAGCGCGCAGCGCCCTGGCTTCGGCAATGTACTGTGCCAGTTTCTGCTGACCTCCGGGCTTGTTGGTGATCTCCGCACACTCGCCTACGTGCTGCATAAAATATGTAGCGTTGCGGATGGCGACATAGTAATTGTTCCAGAAATCGTTGACCCATCCCGTAGTTGGATCCCAGGAGCCAACGTTCATATAGTTGCTGGCAACGAAGCTCCAGTCGTATTCGGCCTCATCCGAGCCACCGGTCCATGGGCCTCCGCCATTGTTTCCGCCGACGAAGCGTTGTGCGGCTTCGTCACGGATGTAAGCGTATACGTTGGCCAGGTAATTATCCACTGTATTCTTGTGTGCGAATACCTGCTCGATGGTGGTCCTGTCCTGCGGCACCTGGTCGAGCCAGCCTTTTTTACAAGAGCCGAATGCCATGGCTCCCAGGACTATAAAACAAATGGTATGTATCTTTTTCATCTTGATGGATTAAAAGGTTAGTGTAATGCCCAGCGAGTATGCAGCTACCTGCGGATACTTGATGCCGTTGGATGTATTCAGCTCGACATCCCACAATTTGAATTTGCTGAAGGTGGCCAGGTTTGTTCCAATGAAGTACAATCTGGCTCCCTGGACGCCCAGCCTTTTGAACGTGCTGGCAGGGAAGGTATAAGCGAACTCTGCTGTCCGTACTTTAAGGAAGCTGGCATCGCGTACCCACCAGTCACTGGTCTGGTTGTTGTTTGCATTGGCGGGACCTCCGTAACCAAGGCGTGGATAGAACGGATGGGGGTTGGTGCTTCCCGGCGTCCATCTGTCCGTGATGATTGCATAGGCATTTCCTTCGCCACCGTCGCCGGAGAAGGGCTGGATGCTATTGCCTCCCAGCACGATCTGGGCATGGGCCTGTCCCTGCAGAAAGGCGCCGAGAGAAAATGCTTTATAAGCTACATTGAAGCCAAAACCATAGAGGATGGTTGGTACGTCCCCATAAGAAATGGGCTTCTGGTCGAAGGCATCGATAACACCGTCCCCGTTGAGATCTTTGTATTTGATATCTCCGGGCATAACCTGTCCAAATTGCTGGACGGGCGAGTTCTGGATATCCGCCTGGTCCTTGAAGAGTCCCACTGATTGATATCCCCAGCGGGTGAGCACTGGCTGGCCTTTGGCATTCAGCCACGGATATTTCTGATCCGGCTGGTCATTGGAGATGACCTTATTACGCGCGTAGGTAAAGGTACCTTGCAGGGAAAGCTTAACGTTATCGCCTATGCGCATGCTATGGGTCAGGCTAACGTCTATACCACCGTTGTCGACAATGCCCAGGTTACCATTGGGAGCCTGTGTAAGGCCTACAAATTCAGGAACAGACTGTCTGTGGAGGAATATGCCTGTTCTATGCTCTTTAAAGAAGTCAACTTGCAGGTTCATGCCATGCAGCAGGTTCATTTCAAAACCCAGGTTGGTCTTATGGGACGTCTCCCAGGTAAGGTTGACGCCATAGTTCTGGATGGCGTAACCTGTGTAACCATGTCTATTCTGGTCATCCCCCAGGGTATATCCATCCGTGTTTGTGTTGACCTGGTCCAGATATGCAAACCGATAGGTGGTGCCATTTATACTGATATTGCCATTACCGACCTTGCCATCCGAGAAGCGGAGCTTTAACAGCTGGATGACGGGTTTGAGAGGTTCGAAGAAACTCTCATTGGAGACTACCCAACCCAGGCCGTAGGAGGGAAAGAAACCAAAGCGACGTGCGGGGGCAAAATTTTCAGAGCCATTGTAGCCGAAGTTATATTCGGCGAAATACCGGTCGTTATACGAATAGGTGACACGGCCCGCAAGACCTCTTGTACGGGAAGGTATAGAGCTCGTGAAGTCACCGGCAAAGGCGTCTACATATTCACTTTGATTATAGAGTAAAAGAGCGCCAATCCGGTGTCGTCCTATGGCGGTGTCATAATTGAGGGCGGATTCGGTGTAGATACGGCGATTGCCACCATTGTAGTGATTATAGGTCAGCGTATTCGTGCCGTTGTATGTCAGGAGGAGGTTCAGGGACCCGTCCGGATTGCGGCTATTGGCGATATAGTCGTCCTGCCTTTTGCCGTGGCTGATGTCCAGCTGTGAATAGTTGTCGAATGAGAACATGCTGGTGAAAGAAAGGCCCGGTATCAGCATGCCCAGCTGCTGGCGTACCCTGATATTGGAAAAGAGCTGTGTCTTGTACTCATTGGCATATCCGGATTTGGCTGCTTCATCGAATGGATTGCGGAATCCTCCGTTGGGGTTGCGGCCGGAGCTTGTATCTCCGGGATAGTTCAAGGGCAATTCCACGGGCGGCATATCCATTACGGATTGAAAAATGACCTGAGAAGGAGGATTGTTGGGGTCTCCCGGATTGTAATTATTGTTGATGCCAGGGTAAGAGCCATTGCTATAATATCCCTGCAGCCCCAATTCCAGCGCGGTGGAGGATGTCACGCGGAGGTTGAGGTTGCTGGTGAAGTTGAAGCGGGAGTATCCGATGCCGCTGTGATAAGGTTGGGCGGGGTCCGACCTGAAGAAGCCGTTCTCATCGTAGTAGCCAAGAGACACATAGTAGACTGCAGCCTGTGATCCGCCGTTGACGTTCAGCGAGACCTTGCGGTTGCTGCCTCTCTTTTTGAATACCGCGTTCATCCAGTCGACATTGGGATAGAGATAAGGATCGTGCCCTGCCACCGTGCTATCGATGTAGTCCTGGGAATATTTGGGAACGCCACCCCGGGTAGTGAGGGCTTCGTTGGCCATTTTCATATATGTGAGACCGTCTGCCAGTTTGGGGACCCTGGTAAAGGTCGTGATACCTTCCTGGAAGTCGAAGTTGAAGCGGGGTTTGCCCGCCTTGCCCTGACGCGTGGTGATGAGCACGACACCGTTGGCGCCACGTACGCCATACACTGCTGTAGCCGAAGCGTCTTTCAGGATGCTGAAGGAGGCGATGTCGTCATAGTTGAGATTGCTCATGGACCTTTCCACACCGTCGATGAGGATCAGGGGTCTGGAATCGTTGAGGGAAGCAATACCACGGATCCAGAGGTCGGCATCGTCGTGTCCCGGCTCCCCCTGGCGCTGTACGGCTATCAGACCACCCAGGCGACCGGCTAGACCTGCGGAGACATTGGCTATCGGCTGTTTAAGGTCTTCTATATTTACGCTGGACTGTGCGCCGATCTGGCTGATCTTACGCTGCTTGCCATAGCCCACTACCACCACTTCATTCTGGCTGCCCGGATCTGCATCCAGGTATATTTCCAGCAAAAGACTGTTGTTGAGCGTGGTTGTCTGTGTCACATAGCCGATGTGGGAAAAGCGCAGCTGCTGTTTGACGTTGTCCAGCGCAATGGAAAACCTTCCCATGGTGTCCGTCGCAGTGCCTCTGCGAAGTCCGACCACTTCCACGGTGACATCCGATATGGGTTTGTTCAGCTTGTCGTAAACCACTCCCTTGATGGTAACGCTTTGAGCAGATACGGAGCCGCTCAACAGGATCAGGGAAAGGAAGAATGACGGGATAAGGAAATAAGGCTTCCTTAAGGCCAAAGCAATCGCGTTAGCCAATTTTCTTGACTTCATAAGTGCTTGTTTTGGTTTAAAAAATGGGAAAAAATCAATTGATGATCTTTTCCCTGGTTAATTCATATGTGTTAAATCGTTTTAGCTTGATTCCAAAAAAAAGGTCAGCTACCTATAGTTCAGCTCAAGGGCCGGATGCTTCGCGTATTCATCCCAGAGATCATCCACTGTCTTTCCTGTCAGCTTCACCCAAAGCTCCGGCGTATAGGTTCCGTCCCGCATGGCTTTGTCCAGATCGTCCACTATCCTTTTGTACTTGTTCTTTTCCACCCAAAGGAGGAATCTTGCCGTCACCCGATAGGCGTCTTTATAGCTCTGACCGGGTCTGTAATCCGGTAGGAACCAGCGGGCGCCTTTGTTATTCACTCCATAAACATATCGCACATAGTCGGCGATACCTTCCGTAAGCCATCCGGGGCCATCGCCTTTGTAATCCTGTACGATATGCATAACCTCGTGGGTCACTACGTCGACGTCCTGCGGGTAGCGTTTCATCCAGTCCGGATTGAAACGGGATGTTCCATCGCCTGTCTCTGCCACCGCCCGATAGGCAGTGTCGATAAAGAACCGCACCTTCGTCAGCGAATTCTTATTGAACCTCTCCACCATTTGTGGATACACGGTGAAAAAGACATTGATCATATTTTGTCTCGTCACCGGGTCGAATTGCGCATCGTTGCTGGCAATGACGAGCGAATATTTACCATTCATCAGTGAGTCCCCCATTATTACTTTGGGTTGGGCCGGATTTTGAGGCTGCGCTATTCCTTTTACGGCAGCCAGAACAAACAGGGTAAGCACGAACAAACGAACACGACGGTTTTTCATCTTTTAGCTTAGGGTTTATCCTTGTCGGTGGTGAATGAGTACGGAAATGAGCTGGCTTCCGTTCCCCTGCTTTTGTTGGGAACAGCGCTCATGGACAGATTGAGCTGACCTCCTTTCTGAATATCGAAGTGGGAGATCCAGTTCTTTCCGTATGACTGGCCATTCAAAGTGGCGTTATCGATATACATATTTTTTTCGCTGCTGGCCGGTGCACTGATCACGAAGGTCTTGCCATTCTCCAGGTGGATTGTCGCCTTTTTGAAAAGAGGCGTGCCCAGGACATATTGATCCGTGCCGGGGCAGACGGAATAAAAGCCGAGGGCGGAAAATACGTACCATGCCGAAGTCTGGCCGTTGTCTTCGTCACCGCAATATCCGTCGGGAGTGGGCTTATATAATTTGCGCATGGATTCTCTTACCCAATACTGCGCCTTCCAGGGCTGGCCGGCATAGTTGTACAGGTAGATCATATGCTGAATGGGCTGGTTGCCGTGCGCATACTGACCCATGCCTGCGATCTGCATTTCCCTGATCTCATGGATCACGCCGCCATAATAGCTGTCGTCGAAGGTGGGGGGCATGATAAAGATGGAGTCCAGCATTTGTACAAATGTCTTTTTGCCGCCCATCAGGTCGATGAGACCCTGTATATCGTGGAATACGCTCCAGCTATAGTGCCAGCTGTTCCCTTCCGTAAAAGCGTCTCCCCATTTGAAGGGATTGAAAGGAGATTGGAAGCTGCCATCCTGGTTTTTGCCCCGCATGAGCTTATGCTCAGGATCAAAGAGATTTTTGTAGTTCTGGCAACGTTGGGCATACAGCTTCAGCTCGTCCTTGGGGCGTCCCAGAGCCTTGCCTAATTTATAGATCGTGAAATCATCGTAGGCATACTCCAATGTACGGGCGGCATTTTCATTTATTTTGACATCATAAGGCACGTACCCTAATTTGTTGTAATAAGCTACTCCGTCGCGGCCTACTGCGGGTATGGGACCTTCGTTGTTGGCATCCTTCAGCAATGCCTGATACAGGGTGTTGATGTCATAGCCATGAAGTCCTTTCAGGTAAGCATCGGCCACTACGGACGCGGAGTTGTTGCCTACCATTACGCTGCGATAGCCCGGGCTGGACCATTCGGGCAGCCATCCGCCTTCCTTATAATCGTTGATAAGGCCTTCTTGCATTTCCTTGTTAATGGAAGGATAGACCAGGTTAAGGAAGGGATACAATGCGCGGAAGGTATCCCAGAAACCTGTGCCGGCAAAGAGGTATCCGGGTTCCACCTGCCCGTTGTAAGGGCTGTAGTGAATGATCTTGCCGCTGGCATCCTTTTCATAGAGCTTCAGGGGAAAGAACAGCATCCGGTAGAGACAGGAATAAAAAGTACGTACCTGGTCGATCGTGCCGCCTTCTACCTGTATCCTGCCGAGGGTCTTGTTCCAGATGTCCCGGCCTTTGGCGGCAACGGATTCCAGCGTCGAGCGGTCTGTCTCCTTCAGATTCTGCTCGGCCTGTTCGATGCTGATAAAGGAGGACGATACCCGGGCGTTGACTATGGAGCCACGGGCCGGTGCGTCGAATTGTACGACGGCGCCTACGTGCTTGTCGTGCAGCTCCAGCGAGTCCTTCAAGTCTTTGCCCGACCAGGTATAATGTGAGAGGAAGGGTTTGTCAAAGACGATGACGAAATAGTTTTTAAAATTCTTCGCCACCCCGCCGCTGTTGCGCGTGGAATAACCAACAATTTTATTTTCCGAAGGTATCACTTTGATATATGACTCTTTATCGTACGCATCGATGACTACGAATGCGCTATCCGTTTTTGCGAATGTGAACCGGAAGCAGGCGGCGCGTTCCGTGGGCGCTATCTCTGTCGTCACATCATAATCTGCCAGGTATACGCTGTAGTAGTACGGTTTTACTATTTCCGCCTTGTGCGAGAACCAGGATTCGCGGTCATTCTCCGTGATACGCAGATGACCTGTCACCGGCATTAAAGAAAACTCGCCATAATCATTCATCCAGGGCGAGGGCTGATGTGTTTGCTTAAAGCCCTTGATCTTCGTCGCTGTATAAGTATACTGCCAGCCATCGCCCATCCTGCCTGTCTGTGGTGTCCAGAAATTCATGCCCCATGGAAGAGCGATAGAAGGATACGTATTTCCGCTGGAAAGATCACTTGTGGATTGGGTACCCATCAGCGGGTTGACATAGTCTACGGGGTCTGTTACTTTTGTGACCATCTGGCCATTTGCCCTACTCAAAAAGGCTGCTGGCAATAGCAGCGCTAGAAAGAATCTTTTCATGCCTGGTATTTTAATTTAGGGCGAAATAAAGGTATTTACCCGATAGGCGGCATGTTGTCAATAAACATTAAACGGATTGTTAACGAATATTAAATTCCGGGAATTGGGCGGCTGGGCGCTGAGTAGAAATTTTTTTTGCATGAGGCAAATTTCAAATACCTTGGTGGAGGTGAAGTATACTACAACTGCACATAAGATCATCGCCGTCGTCAGCCTGCTGGTACTTTCTTCCGTACAGTTCTTCCTGTTGTACAATACATACGAGCTAAAGAACGACCATTACTATCTCAGGGAGCTGGGTATTATCAATACCGACTATACGGCAGCCATACGCAATGACAAGATCATACCCGGCGGGCAGCGGATACTGGATGGATATATCTACCGGAATATGCAGGAGCTGGAGCGGCTTTATCACGAGGACACGCCGGGCTTCAATCTCCTGAAGCAGAAGCTGTGCGACAGTGCGTTCACCTCCCTGCGGAAGGCCAGCAATATCGACAGCATACTACAGGGCATCATTAAAAAGCATAATCTGCACCGGCAGCTGGAATATGCCCTTCTTGTAGAGTCCATCGACATCGCCTTTCAAAGCAACAAGTATGTGAGCCTTTACAACAAGAGAGAAAAATACGATCGCATCGACCCTGCCATCCAGCATCCTTATGGCATCCGGATAGACGGCACGCTGCAGGACATATCGGGTAACAACCTGGCCACCTTTCTTGCTGTCACAAGCCCCATGGATCACAGCTATGGCGCCAGCTTTAGCCTTCATGTGGATATCATCAACAGAAGGCTGGCGATATTGACGCTGATGATGCCTACCTTTCTCCTGTCGCTGGTGTCCATTGCCATCGTGGTGCTGCTCTTTTTTATCACCTTCCGCAACTGGCTCCGGCAGAAAAAGCTGTCCGAGATGAAGTCCGACTTTATCAACAGCATCACCCATGAGTTCAATACGCCGCTGTCTGCCATTATCGTAGCCAATAAGACGATGCAGAACGAAAAGATCATTTCCAATAAAGAAAGCATCCGGCCATTGACGGAAGTGGTACAGCGACAGACCGAGCGGCTGCGTACCCTGATCAACCAGGTACTCGAGATCACGACCATGAATAAGATCCCGTTGCAAAAGGAGGAGCAATCCATCCACCGGCTGCTGGAGGAAATACTTTTGGATTACAGGCTCAGGCTTTCCGGCGTCAACGCTAATTTCTGTCTGCAGAAGCATGCGGTCCGGGACAATGTCATGCTGGACAAGTTCTGGTTTACCACCATCTTCCTGAACCTTTTTGACAATGCCATCAAATACAATACCCGGATGGACAAGCAGATCGCCGTCACTACCGATGCAGACAGGAAGGGTATCACTATCACGGTCAAAGACAACGGTATCGGCATGCCGCCGGAGATACGCAAGCATGCCTTCGATAAATTTTACAGGGATATGAAGAACAACAACGGGCAGGTGAAGGGGCTGGGTCTGGGGCTTTTCTATGTGAAGCAGGCGGTGGATGCGCATGGGTGGAAGATCGAGCTGTTCAGTACAGAAGGGGAGGGCAGTACATTTATTATCAGCATTCCGTAAAAACGGACCGGAGGTCCGTTGGCCGGGGCCAGACATTAGCGTTTTGCGGGAGATGCGCTAATTTTCTGACAGAGCATCTCCTGCACATTTATAATTTCAGGCCATGAAGACAAGAATACTGCTGGTAGAAGATGAGGCGGACCTGGGTAATGTGGTAAAACAGTACCTGGAGATATCCGACTTTGAGGTGGACTGGCTGAAGAACGGGAAGCTGGCTTATGAACAGATAAGAAAGAATCCCCGGCATTATCATATCGTCCTCATCGATGTATCCATGCCTGAGATGGATGGGTTCGAGCTGGCCGAGAAGATAGTTAGTTTGGGGCATGATATCGCCTTTCTTTTTCTTACTGCCCGTAACGAAAAGGCGGACAGGCTGAGGGGTTTGAAGATCGGGGCGGACGACTATATTGCAAAGCCCTTCGATGTGGATGAGCTGGTGTTACGGATCAGGAATATTATCCGGAGAACGCCGGTCGCGACCGCTGTCAGCAAGGTCAGCGCCATTGTACGGGGTGATGTACAGTTCCATAAGGACACGTTAAAGCTGTACATCGGCGGGCAAAAGGATATCGTGCTTACACCCAGAGAATCCGAGCTGCTGGATTATCTCTTCCGGAATGAGAACCGTATTCTCCGGCGTGAGGAGATATTGACACAGCTTTGGGGAGAGAACGACTACTTTTTAGGGCGTAGCCTGGACGTCTTTATCTCTCGGCTGCGCAAACACCTCAGCGCCTCGAAATTTATCAGCATCGACAACGTTTATGGCGTAGGATTTGTCTTCAATGTCCAGGATAAATTATGACCACGAAGTAGAACGAACGCCTTAAAAAATCATTGTGAACGTGAGTAACAAGCAAAGCGCGGGTATACTTCTATATAGAATGTCAGGTAAGAAGCTGGAAGTCTTTCTTGTCCATCCGGGAGGGCCTTTCTGGAAGAATAAGAACGTCGGCGCCTGGACGATACCTAAAGGAGAGTTCGATGAGAATGAGACGGCGCTGGATGCGGCTGTCCGGGAATTCCGGGAAGAGACGGGGCATGATCTTCCAGGTCCTTTTTATTCCCTGGCCCCTATCCGGCAGAAGGGTGGCAAGCAGGTCTTTGCCTGGGCGAGCCCGGGTGATCTGGATCCTTCTACCATTGTCAGCAATACATTTGAAATGGAGTGGCCTCCCCACAGCGGTCGTAAACAATCCTTTCCCGAGGTTAGCAAGGGCGCCTGGTTTGATCTGGAAACGGCAGCCGAGGTCATCAATCCCGCACAAACGGCCCTGCTGGACGAGCTGAAAAATTCAATAACTTCCTCAGATGGAAAATAATGCGATGTTGCAAGCAGAGTTCCGGGAGGAATTACAGCATATACTGGATTACTGGGCAAGATATGCTCCTGATAATGAACATAAAGGCTTTTATGGGCAGCTGACCAATGACAACCAGGTAGTGCCGGGGGCTATTAAGGGGGCGGTGCTGAATGCCCGTATCCTCTGGAGCTTTTCCGCAGGCTATAATCTGGACAAGGACCCATTGTACCTGAGCCTGGCAGGAAGGAGCCTTGGCTATATCATGGAACATTTTATCGATAAGGAGTATGGCGGGGTGTACTGGTCGGTGACGGCGGAGGGCGAGCCGGCGGATATGAAAAAGCAGGTATATGCCATCGCATTTGTCATTTATGGGTTAGCGGAATACTACCGTGCTCAACCGATGCAGGAGGCGCTCGATCTGGCTATCCGATTGTATCAGGATATTGAAACGTATAGCTATGATGTACAGCGTGGGGGCTATATGGAGGCCCTGACCCGTGACTGGCAGCCAATTGCCGACCTGCGGCTCAGCGAGAAGGATGCCAACGAGAAGAAGACGATGAATACACACCTCCATATCCTGGAGGCATATACCAATCTATACCGTGTGTGGCCGGAGCCGGCGCTGGCGGAAAGGATCAGGGGACTTATCCGTGTATTCAGGGAACATATTGTGGATGCACCGACCGGCCATTTGCGGCTGTTTTTTAGCGAAGACTGGGCGGTGCGATCCGCTGTTATTTCTTATGGTCATGACATCGAGGCGTCCTGGCTTTTGTTGGAGGCTGCCGGGGTATTGGAAGATAAGGCGTTGGTATGGGAGGTGCAGGGATTGAGCCTGCGTATGGCTGCGGCTGCCTGTGAAGGATTGAATGCCGATGGGAGCATGAGCTATGAGTGGGATGGACGGGGTATGGTGGATGAGCGGCATTGGTGGGTGCAGGCCGAGGCGATGGTAGGATTTCTCCATGCCGCACAGCTGACAGGCGAGGCGCATTTTTACCGGAAGTTCAGGGCGGTGTGGGAATATACGAAACAATATATTATCGACCGGAAGAAGGGGGAATGGTTCTGGGGGCGCCAGGCTGACGAGACGCTAATGGAGGGGCAGGGCAAGGTGGGGTTTTGGAAATGCCCTTATCATAATTCACGAGCCTGTATCGAGGTCGTCCGGAGGATGGGGGGCGCGCCTGTTTGGCGGTGATCCGGAGACTGTCGCCCGCCGGCGAAAAAAAATTTGGAGCTCCTGTACGTAAAAAGGATGATTTGCCTGTCTTATATGTAGAGATTGCCATGAAAATTGACGTTGACCAGCTAACTTATCTGCAACAGCTTATTGCCGGGGGTTCCCAAAAGGCCTTCGAAGATCTGTACAGGCTCTTTTTTACACGTCTGTTCAATTTCGCCATGCTGTATGTGCATAAGAAAGAGGTGGCGGAGGAGATCGTCAATGACATTATGATAAAGGTGTGGAATAAAAAGGACGAGCTTTCAGCGGTACAAAACCTGGAGACCTATCTTTTTGTGGCTGTCCGCAATCATTCGCTGAACTATCTTTCCCATTATTCGCCTTATCATATAGCGGTGGAGGCTGATGGCTCCCAGGGGCAGCTCATCGACCTGAATGATCCCAGCAAGGAGCTGGAGTGGAAGGAGATCTATTTCCGATTGAACCAGGCCATCGACGAGCTGCCCGACCAGTGCCGCACCGTCTTCAAGCTTATAAAGGAGGAGGGATTTCGCTACAAGCAGGTGGCGGAGATATTGAATATCTCACCCCGGACGGTGGAGACACAGCTTTTCCGGGCGATAAAGAAACTGGATAAGGTGATTGAAAATAACAGAAAGATCAAACTATCATGAGCAAGGACCGCATACTGGCATTAATGACGCGCAAGCTGTCCGGGGAGGCGACTCCAGAGGAGCTGCGTGAGCTGCGAGATTATTTATCCGCAGATGCTGCAGCGGGGGAAAGAAGCAAGGTCTTTGATCAGTTCTGGTCACGCCGGGAAGACGAAGCGGATACGTCGGCGGAAGAGAATTTGAAGAAAGTATTAGGCAGTTTGAACCTGTCGCCGGCTGTGGAACCAGTGGTCCGGTTGCGGATGCGAGGATGGATGTGGGCAGCGGCGGCGGTTTTGATATTTTGCGGGATAGGAGGAGTGTTGTATGTGAATCAGAGGCACAGCCCTGAAACACTCGCCTTATTGATGGAAAAGCACAATGCAAAAGGCACCAGGAGCATCATACAGCTGTCTGATGGCAGTAAGATATGGTTGAATGCAGACAGCAAATTAAGGTATCCGGAAGTATTCAAGGGGGGCGCCCGTGAAGTATATCTGAATGGAGAAGCTTTTTTCGATGTGGCGAAGAGCAAGGGGCATCCTTTTATCATTCATCTGGCCAGCGGCACCATACAGGTATTAGGCACGTCCTTCAATGTCCGTGCATATGACAACGAGCCGGTGGTAGAGACCTCCGTGAGTACGGGGAGGATAGCGTTTATCCCAAAATACAGGACGTCCCACAAAAAGCAGGATACGGTGTACCTGGCTCCTGACCATAAGGCCAGCTATACGTTCGCCCGTGAAGAGCTGAGCACCAGCACAACGTCCAGCAAGGAGGACAAGGCCTGGACGGAAGGCAAGCTCATATTCCGTGGCATGACCATGGAACAGATCGCTGTCGAGCTGGAAAGGAATTTTGGAAAGAAGGTGGTGTTCGTGGACAACGAGCCGAAGACATTTGTTTTTACCGGAAGCTTTGAGAACAATACCCTGGATGAGATCATGTATTATCTCACCATAACAAAGAATTTCAGCTATAAGATAACCGATACTGAACTGCTGATCGCGGCTTCGGCCAGCCAGCTCACCAATTAGATCATCAAATAAACGATTGCCATGAATACAGCAACCTCAGCCTCACGGCGGCTGTTGATACGCTATTCGTCGACCTGTATATTATCCGCATGGTTGCTCCTGAGCGTTTTTCCGTTGAGATCACAGACGGCCTTTTCCTCTCCTTTGAAAAGCTGGACACCTTTCCAGGCGCAGGATCGCAGGATCACGCTGCAGGTGAAAAATGAAAAGCTGTCGTCTGTGCTGGAAAAGATCGAGAAGCAGTCAAGCTACGTATTTGTCTATGCCAATGACGAGATCAATCCTCTGCGCAAGGTTACTCTTTCGATAAAGGAAAAAAACCTTACCGATGCCCTCTCGGAATTGCTGACGCCGCTGAATATCAGCTATGAGCTGGTCAATGACAAGATCATCCTCAAGCCCGTCAAGCCATCCGTCCCTTTAGCAGGCGGCAGTAGTGGAGAAGAGATAAAAAAAGATGAACCTGCCGCTACTGCCAGACCCAATGAAGACATTACCATCGAAGGCCGTATCGTCGACGCCAATGGGAAAGGGCTCTCCGGGGCCAGTATACAGCTGTCTGGCACCAGTCTGGGAACCACTACCAGTGAGGACGGTCGCTTTAGCCTGCGAATCCCGGAGGAGCGGTTTGGCAATGGCGTGCTGTCCATTTCTTCTGTCGGCTACCTGCGGCAGGAAGTTCCCTTATCTGGCAAGCGAACATTCCTTATCCGGCTGGAGTCGGAGAATAAGGAATTGAATGAGGTGGTGGTAGTAGGATATGCTACCCAAAAGAAGATATCTGTCACAGGCGCCGTGGATGCCATCAACAAAAAGGCCATCGAGGACCGGCCTGTCACCAATGTGCTGCTGGCCCTTCAGGGCACCAGTCCCAATCTTATCATTCAGCAGACGAATTTCGAGCCGGGTCAGGGCGTCAATCTCAATATCCGCGGGCTGGGCACCACGGGGGATAATTCGCCCCTCATCGTCATCGACGGCATACCCGGAGGAGATATTAATTTGCTCAACCCCAATGATATCGAAACCGTGTCCATTTTAAAAGATGCAGGCAGCGCCGCCATCTACGGCTCCCGGAGCGCCAACGGCGTTATACTCGTCACCACCAAAAAAGGTAAAAAGAACCAAACCCCTGTCGTAAGCTATACTGGGATCTACGGTACGCAATCTCCCCGCATCACCTATACTCCTGTACATGCGTGGGAGAACGCCTATTATAAGAACGAGAGCCTGGTCAACTCCGGACTGCAGCCCGTGTTTACTCCCGAGCAGATACAACAGTTCAAGACACAGGGCGATGGCGACTGGCGGCTGAACAATATACTACACGATGCCGCGCAGCAGACACATAACCTCAGCATCACCGGCGGCGGAGCAAGCAATACCTATATGGTGTCCCTGGGCTACCTGGACCAGAAAAGCAATTTCATCGGTCCGAATTATGGACTGCAGCGGTACAATCTCCGGGTGAACCAGACCACGGAGTGGGGGAAGTTCAAACTGAATACCATTATCGGATATGCCAAGACAAGGATCAAGGACCATTCCACTGTTTCCGCCAACCTCGTGGTCGACGCGGGTAGGGTTCCTCTTTATTATAATTTCCAGGACTCTGCCGGTAATTATCTCACCAATGCTGTATCCGCCCAGTACAATCCAAAGGGCATCCTTGAAAAAGGAGGCTACCGGATGCTGGACAACAACGAGGTCTTTGGAAATTTCAATGGCGAATATGCTATCACCAGAGATTTTAAGATAAGAGGCGTCTTTGGGGGTACAGTAACCAATAACAGCACCTTTGGACGTACGCTGGAAGTCGATTTTGTTCCTTCCAGCTCTTATGGACAGGACCGATCCGTCAGCAACTACACGGACAGGAGGCTGTTCACCAACCTGCAGCTGCTGGCTGAATATATGCATACTTTCTCCGGCGTGCATGACGTGCATGTCCTTGTCGGCGCCGCTAACGAGTCTTTTAAAGAAGAAGAAAACCAATTGGTAAAGACGCAGACCGATGCGTTGGGCCGTCCCACCAGCAATACTATTATCGACCCCAATGCCAGCTATACGTCCAATGCCACCAAGCCCGATGGCAATCCGGCCACGACGGAGACCAGCCTCAATTCTCTTTTTGGCCGTGCTGCGTACAGCTTCCGGGACAGGTACTTTGCGGAGTTCAATTTCAGAATGGATGGGTCGTCCCGGTTTGCGTCGGGGCATCGCTGGGGTTTCTTTCCTTCCGGCGCTGTAGCGTGGAGAATGACGGAAGAGGAGTTCATGCAGCCTGTGAAAGACCTTTTGGGAGATATTAAGATCAGGGCTTCCTATGGCATCTTAGGCAACCAGAATATTCCGCCCTATCGGTATCAGACCAATTTCTCCAATTACCAGGGCGCGTATGGTTTCAACAATGCGGCTGTCACCGGCGCACGCTATGTGCTGGGTAACTCACTTGTAACCTGGGAGAAGGCGTCCACTTTCAACATCGGTGGCGACCTGAGCCTGCTGAACAGGAAGCTGGATGTGTCGCTGGATTATTTTGACAAGATCACCCGGGATATTTTGGAACAACGCCAGGATATACCCGCCCTGTTTGGCGTGTCCGACCCGCCGCCTTACAATGTAGCCGAGGTTCAGAACAGGGGATGGGAGCTCAGGCTATCCTATACGTTGCCGGGCAGATTGCTGACGCAGACATTCTCCGTGAACCTGTCGGATAATTTGAATACGTTGAAGAAGCTGTCTGGTGGGGAGAGCCAGCAGATACAGCAGATGGAAGAATATCAGATCGTGCGGAAGGTGGGACAGCCTATCACCGTATACCAGGGTTATAGGACCAATGGGTTCTTCCAGACCCTGGATGATATCAATAAGTATCCCCGATTTGCCGGGACCACGGTCACGCCCGGGGACTTAAAATTCGTCGACAGGAATAAGGATGGAGTCCTTGACCAGAATGATAAGTTCATTTTGGGGAACCCATTTCCACGTTACACATTTGGATTTACGTATACCGCCAGTATCAAGGGCTTTGATATATTACTGTTTGTGCAGGGGGTAGGGAAAAGGGATGAGATGATCCGCGGCGAGCAGGTGGAGCCTTTCCACGTAGGGTATTCCGGCACCATGTATACTCATCAAACGGATTTCTGGACGCCTACACATCCCAATGCCAAGCGGCCAAAGCTGGCGGAGAATGGCTCGCCGTCGAATACCAATAATTACCGCACCGGCTCCAACCTCTTCCTGTTCAATGCCGCCTATGCGCGGCTGAAGAATCTCCAGATAGGGTATACGCTTCCGCAGGCGTTGACGAGAAAGGCGCGGATACAAAAGGCCCGGATCTATTTCACGGGACAGAACCTTGTCACGCTGAGCAGGCTCAACTTCCTGGATCCTGAGATCACGGAATTCAATAACAACACCGGCTTTGGAGTGGGGGCCAACAGCGGCAGGGCCTATCCCATGCCTATATTCACCGGCTTTGGCATAGACATCACCTTTTTATAATATCCAATCATCGCCATATGACTTTTAAGAAAATATTTTCCTTTTCACTGCTGGTCCTGGCCCTGTCCGGATGCAAGAAGCTGGACCTAGCTCCCAGCGATCGGTATACGGAGCTAACTTTCTGGCAGGTGGATGACAATGTGAACAATGCCCTGAACAATATTTACAACAGCATCTACACCAGCAATCCTTATTTCTACAACGAGGCGTTGAGCGATAATGCCTATACCCGGCTGGGGATCAGCGCAGGGAATGTGGATGCCATTTCTTCCGGCTCGTTCACCGTAGATCTGAACAGGTTCTCCTCCGACTGGGCTTATTATTACGCAGGGATAAAATCCTGCAACATCTTTTTGGGCAATGTCGACAAGAATACCACGCTGTCTGCCGCCATCCGGGATAGAATGAAGGCCGAGACCCGGTTTATAAGGGCCTGGCATTATTTCAACCTGATGAAATGGTGGGGAGATGTGCCCTTGTTAAAAGAGGATATTACCGCGGACCAGGCCAAGACTATGCCCCGTACTCCACGCGCCGATGTGTTGACATTTATCACCGACGAGCTGGATGCCGCTGCTGCTGCGCTGCCTACCCGTGACCAGTATACCGCTGCCGATAACGGGCGGGTTACCAAAGGGGCCGCATTGGCCCTTAAGGCAAGAGTGTTGCTGTATGAGGGAGATCGTATGACGGATGTCGTCACCATCTGCGAGCAGCTGATGAACAACCAGGCGGAGAATGGGACCTATAGTCTGTATGGCAGCTACGAAGACCTTTTCAAATCCTCTTCCAAATATAATTCCGAGGTGATCTTTGATCTCGAGTATGTGCTGAATACCCGGATGTGGGGGGACTATATTGATTTTGCGCCGTTGAGCGTAGGAGCGCGCAGCAACAATCTGGCGCCTACGCAGGAACTGGTGGATTCCTATATCATGACCAATGGCAAGGCCATTACCGATGCCGGCTCCGGATATGATGAGAACAACCCCTATGTCAATCGTGATCCCCGGCTGTCCGCGACTGTTGTATACGATCAGTTCGTATGGAAGAATGCGGATGGGAGCACCCAAAAAATATATATAAAGCCCGGATCGTCCCCCGCAGGGCAGGAGCAGAATGAATACAAGGCATCCGGCCAGGGCACTGCCACCGGCTACTACTGGCGTAAGTATTGGGACCCCGTATCCGTGCCCACGCTGCAATTTGGATCCAACCTGATATTGATCCGCTATGCCGAAGTGCTGCTGATGTATGCCGAGGCCAAGAACAGCCTGGGGCAGATGAGCTCCGACGTATGGGATAAGACCATCAAGGCCCTCCGTCAGCGGGCGGGATTTACGGATGCCGGCGCGTTGGATTTCCCCGGCGCCGGTGCTGATCTTACATCCATCATCCGGAATGAGCGGCGGAGTGAATTTGCCCTGGAGGGACTTAGGATAGATGACATCCGCCGGTGGAAGATGGCAGAGACCGTGATGAATGGCTGGGCTCATGGCGCCCGGTATGGCGATCCTGCCGTCGACAATGGGTATCTGCGTGCGCAGCTTCGCACTTTCGACAAGAATAAACATTATCTCTGGCCCATACCTTCTTCCGAGCTCGTGAAGGACAGTAAGCTGACGCAAAATCCAAATTACTAACAGGCTTTTTTAAACTACGCTATATGAAATTATTGCTTTCTTTTTCGATGGTGTTTCTGCTCCTGCTGGGAGCCTGTACAAAGGACACCCGGAGCATCGACCTCAATGTGTCGGCCGTGTCGGCGTTGTATACGCCTGCCGACAGCCAGTATATCAAGCTAAACCCCGCGGCCAATATATCGCAGACCTTTCAATGGCAGCAGGCGCATGCAGAGGACGGATCTCTCGTGCTGTATGAAGTGGCTTTCGACCAGGTGGGCGGCGACTTTTCCCATCCCTTTTATAGCACCGTCAGCGATGGGAAGGGGGTGCAAAATACGCTGACCCTTACGCATGGTGATTTGAACAAGATCGCTTCATTGGGTGGCGCCGACTTTTTCGAGCGTAAGAAGTTCATATGGACCGTCTTCTCCTCCAAGGGTACTAACCGGGTGAAGGCCAAGGTGTTTAGGGTCATCGATCTGGAAAGACCTGCGGGTTTTGCCGTGCTCCCGGCCAATATCTATCTCACCGGCTCCGCCACCGAGGCTGGCACTAACCTGAGCGCGGCCCTGCCGATGAAGCAGACTGCTTCCGGCGAGTTCGAGATCTACACCAAGCTCACTGCGGGCACCTATCATTTTGTCGATGCGACGACTGGCACGCCCAAGGCGTATTATCTCGACAGCAGCGCCGGCGTGCTGGAGATGAAAGAAGGTGGGGAAACTACTTTCACCGGCGCCGACAAGGTCATGCGTATCCGGCTGAGCTTTAACAATGTCAATGGCAGCCTGGCTGAGGTCAAGTCTGTACAGCTTTGGTACTGCGCCGCCAATGCTTTCTGGTGTACGCTGCCTTATACTTCCAATGGCGTCTGGCGCTTCAATGGCTTTACCATCGCCTATGTTTCGATGCCATGGGGATTTGAAGACCGATACAAATACAAAATGGTGATCAATGACGGTACCGGAGACAAGGACCAATGGCTCAATTATTCCTCCAATGATAGTCCCGGACAGGATGGACAATACCCCGGCACCCTGGCTTACAAAACCATCAACTTCGATGCCAACAACAGCAGCCAGTGGGACTGGAGCTGGAAATTCGACAAGACCTATCTTCCCCAGGGCAGCATCGCTGATTTTTGGATCTCACTCAAGGCCACCGATCCTGCCTATACACAAAATTATCAAAAGGAGTAAACTTTGGCATTCATGAAGAATATAATATTGGTGTTGCTGCTCGCTCTCAGTCTGGCCTCTTGTCTGAAGCAGAATGTGGATGACTCACCCGCGCTGTCCGGTGGAAGCACCAGCGGCACCTATAACTGGTCCACCATTGCCGATACGGCGGAGCTGTCGCTGGATTATTTCTGGAGTCCCGCCGGCAAATATTATCTCAGCAGCAATACTTCCTCCGACTGGGCGCAGTACTGGCCCCAGGCGCATGCTCTCGACGTGCTCACCGATGCATACCTGCGTAATCCATCGACTACGATAAAGGCGAAGATGACCGACCTGCTCACCGGTGTGCAGGCAAAGAATGGGGGCACCATGATCAACTATTACTACGACGATATGGAGTGGATGGCGCTGGCCAGTCTCCGGGCGTATGTCGCGACCAATGACAGTCATTTCAAAGATGTGACCGATGCGTTATGGGCGGATATCAAGAATGGGTGGAGCAGCGATCTGGGCGGAGGCATCTGGTGGCGTAAGGACAATCCTTCCAAGAACACGCCTTCGAATATGCCTGCGGCCATATTGGCGGCCCGTCTGTATAAGATTGGCGGCAACAGCGCCGACCTGCAATGGGCTCAGAAGATATATGATTGGGAGAGGGCAACGCTGTATGATCCCACTACCGGCCTCGTATATGACAATATCGATAAGAATGGGGTGAAGAACACAGACTGGAAATTCACTTACAACCAGGGCACTTTCCTGGGCGCCGCCCTGGAGTTATATGAAAACACCGGCAGTTCTGCGTACCTTAGCGACGCCCTTCAGGCAGCAGACTTTACACTGAACAGCGGCTTTCTCACCAGCGGCGGCATACTCAAGGACGAGGGCGGCGGTGATGGGGGATTATTCAAAGGGATCTTTGTACGGTATTTCACCCGATTGATCGTAGAAGGGACATTCGATGCTTCGAAAAAGAGCGACTATGTCAATTTCCTACGGGCCAATGGCGAGAGTCTCTGGAGCAAGGGCATGAACAAAAGCAATCTCCTTTTTGGCAGCGCGTGGGACAAAGCTCCCGGCAGCTCAACGGACCTTACCATCCAGCTCAGCGGTATCATGCTGGTGGAAGCCCTGGCCGAGCTGAAGAAGGGGCAGCTGTTTTAAAGAATTTATCATGCATTCTTCGCGTCAGAGATTTTATTTGAGTATTCTACTAATCATTTGGGCAGGGGTATCTTATGGTCAGACCCAACGGGCACTGATATTGTATAAGACCATTTACCGGACCTATTATGACAGTGCCACAGGACTGTTCACGGAGACGAATAACAAAGCTGCGGACGAACATCCCAATTGCTATTTATGGCCTTTGTGCGGCCTGGTGCAGGCCGCCAATGAAATGGAAGTGCTGGAGCCTGGCAGGTCTTACCTGGAGCCTGTGATAAAGGCCATCGATCAGTATTATAGTGTGAAGCATGGTATTGGTGGATACGATAGCTATGTCGTGAAGCAGGGCGGGGGCGACAGGTTCTATGATGACAATCAATGGATCGGTCTTGCGTATATGGATGCGTATGCCCGGACCAAAAGAAAGATCTTTTTGGATCGGTCGGTGGAGATATACCGATTTATGATGTCGGGCTATGACACCGTCACAGGGGGAGGGCTTTATTGGAAGGAAGGGGATAAGAGCACCAAGAATACCTGCTCGAATGGGCCTGGGATACTGCTGGCTTTGGACCTTTACAGGGCCACTGGCGAGAAACCCTATTTAGATACGGCGTTGATGCTATATACCTGGGTGAATAAAGTATTGCAGTCGCCATCGGGTGTCTATTATGACAATATCAAAACAAAGGATGGCAGGATAGCGCGGCAGCTCTACACGTATAATACCGGCACCATGCTGCAAGCCAATGTGATCCTATATACGCTGACGAAGCGGGCGGCTTATCTGGATGAGGCGCACCGGCTGGCTGCGGCCAGTCTGAAGACCTTTTTTAAAAATGGGCGGTGGCCGGGTAATTACTGGTTCAATGCTGTGTTGTTGCGGGGCTACCAGGACCTGTATCGGCTGGATAAGGACAGGACCTATATACAGGCGTTCGTGACGGATGCGGACGGCATACGCAGTACGGAGACGGATGATCATGGATTGGCTGGACCCAAGCCGGCAAAGAAGCTACTCGATCAGGCCGGATTGCTGGAAATATTGGCGAGGTTGGGACAGGTGCGGGCGCTGTAATGCGGATCAAGCATATGTCGGAACATTCTGATTTGGCTGACCTTTGGATTTTGGGTAAATTGGGGCATGTCCAGACGGTTGCTTATCATCTCCGCAGGTGCGGTTATTCTCATTGCCATTCTTTCCTGGTTGCTTTTCTTTCACGAGCATCCTGTGGACTTCAATACGCAGGTCAAACCCATACTCAATAAAAAATGCATCGTATGTCATGGTGGTGTGAAAAGACAGGGTGATTTCAGTCTCCTTTTCCGCACGGATGCATTGTCAAAGGCAAAATCGGGTAAGCTGCCTATTATTCCCGGCGATCCTGATCACAGCGAAATGATCCGGCGTATCACCCTGGATGATCCGGAGGACCGTATGCCTTACAAACAGCCGCCGTTGACAAAGGAAGAGATAACCATTCTGCGCGACTGGATAAAGCAGGGCGCCAAGTGGGGTGATCACTGGGCTTATGTTGCCGTGCAGCCTCCGCAGGAGAAAGGTTGGAGTATCGACGACTATATACGCGAGAAGCTTTCAAAAGAGCATTTAAGCCCTTCGCCGGAGGCGCCTAAGGCTACGCTGTTACGAAGAGTGTGTTTAGACCTTACCGGTCTGCCGCCTACGCCTGTGCAGGCAAATGAATTTTTGCGGGACACCCGTCCCGATGCCTATGAGCGGCTGGTGGATACATTACTTGCATCGCCGCGCTATGGTGAAAAATGGGCAACGCTCTGGCTGGACCTGGCGCGATATGCCGATACGAAAGGGTATGAGCGGGATGGCGGCCGCGACATCTGGCGTTACAGGGACTGGCTGATCAATGCCTTTAACAGCGACATGCCCTATGATCGATTCCTCACCGAACAACTGGCGGGCGACCTGTTGCCGAATCCTACCGATGCGGAGCTTATCGCCACGGCATTCCACCGCAATACCATGACTAATGATGAAGGAGGCACCGATAACGAGGAGTTCCGCACGGCTGCTGTAGTGGACCGGGTGAATACTACCTGGCAGGCGCTGATGGGAACTACATTTGCCTGTGTGCAATGTCACAGCCATCCTTATGATCCTTTCCGGCATGATGAATATTATCAGTTCATGGCATTCTTCAACGACACCCGTGATGAAGATACGTATGATGACTACCCTTTGTTGCGGCAATTTTCGCCTGCCGATAGTCTTGATATAATAAAGCTCTCCAACTGGGTCAGCGGCAAGGGCAGCCCACAGCAGGGGAAGGAAATAGCCTGGTTCCTCCGGACCTGGCAGCCCTCCATCAATTCCATCCGGGCTGATCAGTTTGTCAACAGCGAGCTCGCGGATACCAAGTGGCTGATCTTTCGTAACCATGCCGTGGCCCGACTTCATGACGTGGACCTGGATAAGCGTGATCAGCTTATTTACCGCTATTTAGGGTTTGTTGCCGGTGGCGTTTGGGTTGTACATCTCGATAAGCCTGATGGCCCTGTCCTGCAAAAGATAGCTGTTCCCGTGACTAAAGACTGGGCCATCGAGGTGGTCAATTTCCCTTCACAACATGGCCGGCATGACCTGTTTTTGACATATGAGAATCCTAATTTGAAGGGACCGAATGCCAGCGGTATGCAGTTCGACTGGTTTCACTTTACGCATTCGCTGCCCGGCGCCGGGGATCCCGAATATGCGGGCATGAAAAGATTATACGATACCCTCATGCGTAAGCAGCCGCCCACTACGCCCATCATGATAGATAATCCGGGCGATATGCATCGGGTGACCCATGTGTTCGAGAAAGGTAACTGGCTTGTACAGGGCAAGGCGGTGGAACCTGCCACTCCACGAAGTCTGAACCCTTTTCCTGCCGCCGCGCCCCGCAACAGGCTGGGGCTTGCCATGTGGCTTACCAGCCGTCAAAATCCATTGACCGCAAGGACCATTGTCAACCGGGTGTGGGAGCAGCTGTTCGGGACCGGGCTGGTGGAGACCCTGGAAGATCTGGGTACACAGGGGGCGGAACCTACTCACCGGGAGCTGCTGGACTACCTGTCCTGGAAGTTTATGACGGACGATAAATGGAGCATTAAAAAGCTGCTGCGGAGCATGGTGCTGTCAGCGACCTATCGTCAGGATTCCAAGGTCAGTCCCGGGCAATTGGAAAAAGACCCTTACAATAAGTATCATGCGAGAGGCGCACGGGTAAGGCTGTCCGCGGAAGAGGTGCGCGATCAGGCCCTGGCTGTCAGTGGACTGCTCGCCGAGAGATTAGGAGGCCCCAGTGTCATGCCCTGGCAACCCAAAGGTATCTGGCTCTCGCCGTGGAATGGGCAGGATTGGCATAAGAGTGACGGGCAAGATCAATACCGCCGGGCCCTGTATACGTATTGGAAGCGGACTGCGCCGTATCCATCCATGATGAGCTTCGACGGCACTGCCAGGGAATTGTGCACGGCCCGTCGTATCCGTACGAATACGCCTTTGCAGGCGCTGACCTTGTTGAACGACTCTGTGTATCTCGATGCGTCCCGGCACCTGGCGGAAATGATGTCAAGCGCGGGGCCGGTGAAAGAGGCCATTCAGAAAGGTTATTCATCAGTCGTGTTCCATCCCATCGATGCCGCCAGCCTGCAGGCGTTGATAGGGTTGTATGACATGGCGTATGCACGGTATAGCCATAGCCCTGGTAAGACCCGGGAGATAGCGGCATCAGAGGGCCGCTATAACAGGCCTTCAATGGCCGCCCTGATCGTGGTGGCGAATGCCATATTGAATTTGGACGAAGTGATCACTAAGAACTGACAACATGACCCGGAAAGAATTGCATAATCAACGTTTATTGCGGGAAGCCGAGGCGGCCGTGTCCCGGATGTATACCCGCCGGCATTTTTTGCAGGATTGCGCCATGGGTTTTGGCGCCCTGGCATTGGGCTCCTTACTACCATCCTGTGGACCCGGCGCTCCCGTCGCGACAGGTCCTGCTTTTGATCCTGCTCATCCGCTGGCGCCACGGATGCCCATGTTTCCTGCCCATGCCAAAAGGGTCATCTACCTGCATATGGCGGGCGCCCCCTCGCAGCTGGAGCTATTCGATTATAAACCTTCTTTGGCCCAGCTGGATGGACAGGACTGTCCGAAGTCGCTGCTGGAAGGCAAGCGGTTTGCCTTTATACGGGGCGTACCCAAGATGCTGGGACCACAGGCCCATTTTCAGCAAAGGGGACAAAGCGGCGCCTGGGTCAGTGAGCACATGCCGCATCTGGCATCCATTGCCGACGAACTTTGTTTTCTCAAGGCAATGACCACCGACCAGTTCAATCATGCTCCTGCCCAATTGCTGGTACAGACCGGCAGCCCCCGGCTGGGGCGTCCCAGCATGGGATCCTGGGTGACTTATGGGCTGGGGACGGAGAATGAGAATCTGCCCGGCTTTGTCGTGCTCACCAGCGGCGGCAAATTCCCCGATGCCGGCAAAAGTGTATGGGGCAGCGGGTTTTTACCCAGCGTATACCAGGGGGTACAATGCCGCAGCGAAGGAGACCCCGTACTGTTTATCGAAGACCCGCAGGGTATGGACCGGGATATCCGTAAGGCATCCATCGATGCCATCAATAAGGTCAACGAGCAGGAACACGCAGCATATGGAGATCCCGAGATACTTTCCCGTATCTCTCAATACGAAATGGCGTATAAAATGCAGCTCTCTGTTCCTGAAACCATGAACATCAATGACGAACCTGCTTATATTCATGAAATGTATGGGACGAAGCCCGGGAAGGCCTGTTTTGCCAACAATGTCCTGCTGGCGCGGAGGCTGGTGGAGAAGGGCGTTCGCTTTGTACAATTGTTCGACTGGGGCTGGGACAGTCATGGGACGGATGCGAACCTTGCCATCGACGTAGGGTTTATCAATAAATGCAGGCAGGTAGACCGTAGCATCAGCGCCCTGATACTGGATCTCAAGCAAAGAGGATTGCTGGAAGATACTCTCGTCATCTGGGGTGGAGAGTTTGGCCGGACTCCGATGATGGAGAACAGGGATGGCAAGCAGAATCCTTTCAAAGGCAGGGATCATCATGTGGATGCTTTTACCATCTGGATGGCGGGTGGGGGTATAAAAAGAGGGTTCAGCCATGGAGAGACCGATGAAATAGGGTATTATCCCATCAGCGGTAAGACCACTCCTTTTGATGTGCAGGCGACAATTTTGAATCAACTTGGCTTCGATCACGAAAAATTCACCTATCTTTTCCAGGGAAGACCCTTCCGGCTGACAGATGTATACGGGAAGGTGATTGAAGAAATATTAGCCTAACTTGCACAATGCATTTGCTGACAATTACGGAATTTCTCGCACACCTGCATCCGGCCCTCGTCCATCTGCCCATTGGGATCTTATTGACGGCGCTGCTCTTACAGCTATTTGCGCGCTGGGAAAAATTTGCCGCTTTTCGTTCTGCTATTCCCGCCGTCTTGCTGGCCGGAGTTATATCCGCCGTACTGTCCTGTATCACCGGCTTCCTGCTTTTCCGCAATGGAGATTATGACGACACGCTGGTGTCCGCCCATATGTGGCTGGCAATAGCCCTGACCTTTGCCGCCTTTGCATTGTATGCACGGGTAGGTTTTGGAGGGGCGGCAGAGAGGATATTTGATCGAAATGGGAATATGATCGGAATATTATTATTTCTGCTGATCATGATCACGGGACATCTTGGAGGCTCGCTGACCCATGGCGAGGATTATCTCACCTCTTCTTTTCACAATACTCCGCCGCCCCCCGCCTTCAGGCCAATTGCCGATGTACAGCAGGCAGCAGCCTATGAGGACATCGTGAAGCCGATATTGGAGAGCCGGTGTAACAACTGTCATGGGGCGCGCCGGCAAAAAGGGGGGTTGAGGCTTGACAATCCCGGGAGCATTGCCAAAGGTGGCAAGGATGGGCGTGTGCTTGTTGCCGGCAAGGCTGATAGCAGTGAGCTGATAAAACGTATTCTCATCCCGGAGAACGAGGAGCATCATATGCCTCCGAGGGACAGACCGCAGCTGTCTTCACAGGAGCTGCAATTGCTGACATGGTGGGTTGACCAGGGAGCAGACTATCGAAAGATCGTAAAAGATATTCCGCAACCGGAAAAGATCAAACCTGCGTTGCTGGCGTTGCAGCATGCCGGCCCGGGCGGGGGTGAAGGGGCCAGCGGGGGGGACGCTGATGCTATTAAGGAGATCGTGCCTGAAGGTGCTATTGGGCCGGCGGATGAGAAGGCGATCATGGAACTGCGGGGGGCGGGGGTTGTCGTGCTACCTGTGGCGCAGAACAGCAATTATCTGTCTGTGGATCTTTCCGGTGCGCAGGTGGGGACGCTGATCCCATTGTTGTTGCCGTTGAAGAAGCAATTGATCCAGCTGGACCTGTCGGGTACGGGTGCGGGGGACAACGATATGGAAGTGATCAAACAATGTACTGCCCTGCGGGTGGTGAACCTGCGCGGCACAAGGATTACCAATAATGCTTTACCTGCTCTTGCTTCATTGCCTGAGCTGCGGGTGCTGAACCTGGTGGGAACGAATGTTACGGCGCGGGGACTGCTGGCTGTACGACCACCCGCGCATCTGCATGCTTTGTACCTCTATCATACCAGGGTGGAGCGTGGAGACTGGTCGCGCCTGAAGGCCCTGTATAAGACTACTGTGTTGGATTCGGGTGGCTATATTTTGCCGGCGTTGGTCACTGATACGGCTATTGTAAGGCCGAGTGTAAAGAAATAGGATGGGTGATTCGTGAATTGCCCCTAATTTTGGGTACTATGCTAAAACGATTTAGTGTTTTTTTAGTAATCGGTCTGAGCTCGACTGCGATGGCTCAGCAGCCGGCGGCCGGGACAGTTCGTGAAAAGACCAGCTTTCAGATATCAGCCCCCTGGCGGCCGGAGTACGATGTCCGTTCCGACATTGCCATGGTCTATGGAGTGAGCAATGATTTTGAAGAAAGGGTAAAGGCGTACAGAGACAACGGCTACAATGTGCAGTTCATGACAGGGATCGCCTGGGGTGAGTATCAAGACTATTTTTTGGGTAAGTATGATGGCAGGATGCATCTCGACGAAGGGCAGAAGCAGCGTAATGGGGATACCATCTGGCACGGACACTACGTTCCTTATATCGTGCCGACTGACTCTTATCTGGGATATATGAAGTCCATCATCAAGCGGGTGATCGATGCGGGTATCACTACTATCTATCTGGAGGAACCGGAATTCTGGGCCCGGGCGGGCTATAGTGAAGCATTCAAGTCCGAATGGCAGAAATACTATGGTACTCCCTGGGTGGCGCAGCATGAGTCCCCGGAAGCTACCTACCTTTCCTCCAAATTGAAATACCATCTTTATTACCATGCGTTGAACGAGGTATTCACCTATGCGAAAGCGTACGGAAAAGAAAAGGGGCTAAGCGTACATTGTTTTGTACCTACCCACAGCCTGATCAATTATTCTTCCTGGCAGATAGTAAGTCCCGAAGCGAGCCTGGCCTCACTGCCTGTGGTAGATGGATATATTGCGCAGGTTTGGACGGGCACCAGCCGCGAACCAACCTTTTTCAACGGCGTGGAGAAAGAACGGGTATTCGAGAATGCGTTTTTGGAATATGGCTGTATGAAATCCATGACGGCGCCTACACACCGGAAGATGTATTTTCTCACCGACCCCATTGAAGATGCCCGTCGTACCTGGGATTATTACAAGCGCAACTACCAGGCAACTTTTACTGCCGAGCTCATGTATCCAAGCGTGGATAATTTTGAGGTTATGCCCTGGCCCAACCGGATATATTTAGGAAAGTTCAGGGTGGAAGGTTTTGACAAACCGCAGCCCATCGCACCTGAATACGCTACGCAGATGCAGGTAATGGTCAACAGTCTGAACGATCTGCCGGCGTCCACCAATACTGTAAAAGGCAGCAAGGGGGTAGGCGTGCTGTTGTCCAATTCCATGATGTTCCAAAGATTCCCCACGCATAAGGATTATAATGATCCCCGTCTGTCCAACTTTTATGGAATGGCCCTGCCTTTGCTGAAAAGAGGCGTACCTGTAGAAACCGTACATATGGAGAACCTTTCCTTCCCCGGGACATTGAAGGATATCAAAGTGCTGATCATGAGCTATGCCAATATGAAACCGCCTACGGCGGAAGTGCATAGGTGGCTTGATGAGTGGGTGAGGAAGGGAGGTATACTTCTATACTATGGCAGGGACAGCGATCCCTTCCAGCAAGTGAAGGAATGGTGGAATAGTGATGGCAATCATTTTACGGCGCCTTCCCAACATTTGTTCGGCTTGTTGGGGATACGATCTGAGGCGGGTGTTTATGTTGTTGGGAAGGGTAAGGTGTATGTTGTACGTGAGGATCCCAAAGAGATCGTGATGACTGCGGGACAGGACAGTGGATTCATACGGCTGGTGCAGGAAGCTTATAAAGCATCCACGCATGCGTCTTTGATCCTTAAGAACTATCTTTATCTGGAGAGAGGTCCTTATACCATTGCAGCGGTCATGGATGAGAGTGTCGGTAATGAACCGCTGATCATCAAAGGGCCTGTGATCGACCTGTTCGATCCCAACCTGCCTGTACTATCCGAAAAGATCGTGAAGCCCGGTGAACAGACCTATCTGTATGCGCTGGACAGGGTGAGCGATAAACGGCAGGCACGCGTGCTTTGCGCCGCGTCGAGGACCTATGAGGAAAAGCGTAGTCCGGGAAGTTATTCCTTTGTCGCCCGGAGCCCCCTCGGAACGCAGAATGTCATGCGAATACTCCTGCCGTCCCGGCCAACGGTGATTGAAGTGGGTGGCGTAAAGCTCGATATGGCCGACAGGACCACCCACGAATGGGATGCCGTATCACATACCTGTCTGTTACGATTTGTGAACGATAATAAAGGCGTGTCCGTGAAGATCAGCTATTGACCCTGTGGACCGGCCGGCGACCCTGCGATCCTCCATGCGAGCAATTGCTCCAGTCTGCGAATGCGATCATAGATGATGGGCCCTTTGCCATGGAGAAGAATGAACCAGGCGTTCACCTGCTGTTCGCCGGCCTTTGCCAGCTTTATCAGGGCATCCCGTAGTCCGCGACCATAGCCCAGGCGATGGGCAAATTCATCCTGCTGATATTCGCGCTGCCGTAACAGCACCAGGTGCAGCCAGCCGAATAGCAGATCCGACAGAACAGACGATACCATGAAAATCCATATGGCACCCAGCACAAACATCAGCGTGGTGCTGAAGAACTGCACGATGAAATAGATTACCGGCAGCAATATCAGCCACTTCAACAGCAGGCTTGGCCGGCGCAGTATCTTTGGGAGGTGGCGGGCTGTGGCAAATGCCCAGGAGACTATGGTGTCCCTGCTGATCAAATGTCCCAGCTCATGCGCCATCACCCCTTTCAGCTCTTCATCCGTCAGCTCTTTCAGCAGGGATGCCGATATGGCAATAGTGTCATAGCCAAAGGAGATAATCATTTCTTCTTTTTCTTCTACGATACGCAAACAGAACTTCTTTTCACAGGAGGCGCTTTGCAGCACTTCCATCAGGCAGCCCTGCAATCTGGCTTCTTCTTCCATGATGGGCTTTCGCAATCGTCCGTGAAAGAACAGATGAACAGGGGAAAGGTAATAAACCGACAGCCAGCAGGTGAGCATCCAGGCCATCAAGGCTATTACCAGGGTCCACCAGGAAATAAATACGCCGGAAATGGCAAGCGACAACAGAAAAAAGAAGCCGATGAGGAGTACATACAGGGTGACGACCCCGATGCGGAGAATCTTAGACATACGATAAAGTTTTTTGTGGTTTATGCACCGGTATGGTTTGCTGCCAAAGGTATCCCATCCCCGGTGCATGTCTAATGATGGGCCTTCGGCCAATGACCCTGTGGGCCATTTTGAGATAACCCTGCAAGTAAGGTCATCCTTTCATTATAAAAAAACGAAGTTTTTTAGTAACCGAGTCCCAGCCTTCGGGAGATGTCAGAGTTGAATTTCCCGGTGGGATCATACTTTTGTTTGATGGCCAGCCATTCTTTGTATTGCGGATACATATCCTTGAACATTTTTTCATCCAGCATAGCGTCCTTGCCCAGATAAAGTCTTCCACCTGCCGCCAGCACCTTGGCGTCCAGTTTTGGAGTGAATGTATGAAGCTGTTTGGTCACCGGGAAGTCGATGGCCAGGGTATATCCTTTAAAGGGGAAGGACAGGATACCTTGTCCTTCCCCCATTCTTTTAAATACGTTCAAAAAAGGCGTACATCCGCTGGCTGCTATCATCTCCAGGATCTCAACCAGGTGCTGCCGGCCATTTTCTTCAGGGATTACAAACTGGTATTGAATAAATCCTCTTTTACCATAGCCCCTGTTCCAATTATTGATGGCATCCAGCGGGAAGAAGAATTTTTCATAATGCACGAACTGTTTTGGAGAATTTTGTACAAAGGCAATGACCCTGTTCAAGATCCTTACCGTCAAATTATTCAAGGTGAAGGAGGGGAGAAAGATGGGGACGGAGAGCTTGCCTTTGGAATGCAGCTTCAATGGATCGCTTTTCAGCTTTTCCGGCAGCTCGGTGAGTTTGGCGGAATTACCAAAGGAGATGACCCCGCTGCCCAATTTATCTCCCTTTGCCAGCGCATCGATCCAGGCAACGGAGTAGTTGAACTCATGGTCCAGCTGGTTCAGGGTTTCCAGCATGTGGTCGAGGTTGCGTATTTTGACGCTCCTTTGTCTGAAGTACATGGTCTCTACTTTCCGCAGCTTGATACGGGCTGTAAGAATGACGCCCAGTAAGCCCAGTCCGCCGAAGTTGGCCCAGAAGAGGTCGGAATTCTCCTCGCGGGAGGCTGTCAATATGCTGCCATCCGCCAGGAGTATGGTAAAAGATAATACGCAATTGACAAAAGAGCCATCGATGTGATGCGCCTTGCCGTGAATATCGTTGGCAATGGCTCCGCCTATCGTGACAAATTTTGTACCGGGGCAGATCATGGGGAGCCATCCTTTGGGACCAAAGGCGGAAATGATCTCTTCGAGACTGACCCCTGCCTGGCATTCGAGAATGCCCTGCTGCCCGTCAAATGCAAGGAAATTATTATAAGCCGTGCAATCGATGACGTAACGTTCCTTGTTCAGCGCCTGGTCGCCATAGCTTCTGCCCAGTCCCCGGGCTATCAATCCGTCCTTGGGTAAATAATGCTTAAAATCAGCCACATATCGGGGAGATAAAACATATGATTCAGACACCGGGTAGTTGCCCCATCCTGACAAGGGTTCTTTTTTAACTGGCATTATGGCTATTTGGGCCCAAAATTAAGAAATATATCCGGCCGGGTGCCTGGCCACTAATTTAATTATAACCAGGAGTAAATGCATGTTATTGAGTATATTCCAGATATGAATAAAATTATACTATTCCTTCTCATAGGTATTGTCTGCTGTTGCCCCGCTGGCGCGCAGGCTCCCGTGGAGCAGTATCCCATCGACAGCGCTTCCGTGGAACACGCCGGCGTTCCTAAAGGCGAAGTGCTAAAATTCACCTTTGACCAATCCAGGGTATATCCCGGCACCTGGCGTGAGTATTGGGTATATGTGCCTGCGCAGTACCGGCCTGATCAACCTGCCTGTGTCTATGTCAACCAGGACGGTATTCAATGGAAGGCGCCCACGGTACTGGACAACCTTATTTATAACAAGGAGATACCTGTCACCATCGGCGTCTTTGTCACGCCGGGGCGGGTGAAGGCCGCGGATGCGGCGGGTTCGCTGGACAGATTCAACCGCAGCTACGAATACGATGGACTGGGGGATGCCTATGTGCGATTTCTGCTGGAGGAGCTGCTTCCTGATGTGGAAAAGCAAAAGACGACGGATGGACGTGCGATCCATTTTTCCAGCCGGGGCAATGACCGCGCCATTGGAGGTTCCAGCAGCGGGGCTATTGCCGCTTTTACTGCCGCTTGGGAGAGACCTGATGCGTTTTCGCGGGTTTGGAGCGCTATTGGTACCTATGTCAGTCTCCGGGGTGGCGATCGTTATCCCGGTTTGATCCGAAAGTATGAGCCCAAGCCATTGCGTATCTTTCTCCAGGATGGCTCCAACGACCTGAATATCTATGGCGGCGACTGGTGGAAGGCCAATGAGACGATGGAGCGGGCGCTGGTCTTTGCCGGCTATGAGGTGAGGCATGTATGGGGTGAGGGCGGTCACAGTGGCGCACAGGGTGGTTCCCTTTTCCCGGAAGTGTTGCGCTGGTTGTGGAAGGACTGGCCCAAACCTGTCGCTGCGGGCGATTCCAAAAATCAAATGCTGGCGGATATACTCATACCCGGCGAAGGCTGGGAGCTGGTGGGACAGGGATATTCCTTTACCGAAGGAACGGCCGCCAATGCAAAGGGCGAAGTATTTTTCCAGGACATACCCAATGGGAAGACCTACCGGGTGGGAGCTGATGGCAAGCCTGTTCCATTGGCCATCGACTCCAAGAAAGCCAGCGGTACCAGCTTTGGCGCAGATGGAAGACGCTATACCTGTACCGGCAGTCATGAGATACTGGCATATGGTCCCGGAGGAGATGTCACACTCGTGGCGGATAATATTTCCGGCAATGATCTTGTTGTTGCACACAATGGCAACATTTATGTCACGTCGCCTGATGGATCAGAGAAGCCCGGCAAGATCATCCTCGTGACGCCGAAGGGAGAAAAGAAGGTAGTGGATGAAGGAATAAAATTTCCCAATGGGGTGGCGCTTACACCGGATCAGAGCCAATTGTATGTCACCGAGAGCGCGTCCCACTGGATATGGCTATATACTATCATGCCCGATGGCACGCTGACGAACAAACAGCGGTATGGCTGGCTGCATGTGCCCGATACGCAGGAAAATGCATGGCCTGATGGATTGCGGTGCGATACTGCCGGCAGGGTTTATACAACCTCCCGTCTTGGGATACAGGTGCTGGACCAGGCGGGCCGCGTGAATGCTATTTTACCCGTGCCATCCGGGCAGGCATCCAATGTCTGTTTTGGCGGAGCCGCCTTCAATATATTGTATGTCACTTGTGGGGATAAGGTGTACCGGCGAAGACTGAAGACAAGAGGTGTAAATACTTTTGAAAAACCTTATAAACCTGTGACGCCAAGGCTGTAGTTTTGCCGTATAAAAAATGGAGATGTATAAAAAAGGCCTGATCGTTACTGCTGTCCTCGTATTGCCCTTTTTTTCGCTTTTTGCACAGGAGGTGGAGCTTAATTCCGGTTGGAAATGTATCAATGCTGGTAAAGTAAAGACCCTCGGGGAGCAGCTTTCGCAGCCTTCGTATACATTGAAAGGCTGGATGCCCGCTACTGTGCCGGGTACGGTGCTCACTACCCTGATCAATAACAAGCTCATGCCTGACCCTTTTTATGGGATGAACAATGAGCGCATACCGGATATTTATAACGTTGGACGGGAATATTATACATATTGGTTTGTGAAAGATTTCACCGTGCAGACCGGGGGGCAGGTATGGCTGGATCTGCGGGGGGTGAATTACAGCTGTAATGTGTATTTGAATGGACACAAGCTCAATGATAAGCTGCATCAGGGAATGTTCCTGCGGCAGAGCTATAATATTACACCGTACCTGAAGGGGACCAACAGACTGGCCATTATTGTCTATCCACCTGATCCCGTGGGTAATCCCAATGGCGGGCAGGGAGGAGATGGAGAGATAGCGCGGAATGTTTCTCATCAGTATGTAGCGGGTTGGGACTGGATACAGCCGATACGGGATCGGAATACAGGTATCTGGGATAAGGTGACCATTCGCAGAACGGGGAGTGTGAGGATAAAGAACCCGCATATCGTGACCTTGGTGCCGGGGGTGAGATTGCCGGATGCTAAGAACCAGGCGCCGGCGGTATTGAGGGTGAGTGCGGAGCTAGAGAATGGGAGTAATACCGAGGCGAGTGGTACGTTGGAATGCGAAGTGGAGGGGGAACGGGTTACCATGTCTGTGACATTGGCGCCCCATGAGACAAAAGAAGTGCAGCTGCCGGAGCATGTTTTGCAACATCCTCGCCTCTGGTGGCCGAATGGATACGGGGCGCAGACGCTGTATAAAATGAATATTCGATTCGACCGTTCCGACTCTTTGGACCTCGACTTTGGCGTACGCGAGATCACTACCACCTGGAATACGACGACACGCAGCCGGCAGTGTTGGGTGAATGGGCAGCCCATCTTTATCAAAGGCGGCAACTGGATCATATCGGACGAACTGCTGCGGTTTAGCCCTGAGCGGTATGATGCGGAAGTGCGATTCCACAGGGATATGAATTTGAACCTTATCAGGGTATGGGGTGGAGCGTTGACTGAGCGACCGGAGTTCTACCACTGCTGTGATAAATATGGGATACTTGTCTTCCAGGACTTCTGGAATTCCGGGGACTGTAATGGGAGATGGACCGACCCGAAGAAAAAGGAAGATCAATGGACGAGGAGACAGTATCCCGACGACCATGGACTGTTCCTGGCATCTGTAGCCGACCAGGTGAAAATGATCCGCAACCATCCTTCTCTTGCATTCTGGTGCGGAGGCAACGAGATCACGCCACCCGGTGATATTCTCCTGGCCATGAAGGATTCCATCATGCCGGCCCTGGATGGGACGAGGTATTTTTTTGATTATAGCAATTCCGACAGCATGTCCTATAATTTCCTGGGTGGGAATGGAGATGGCCCTTATGGCGTGCAGTCTATCCGTATGTTCTGGGCAGAAAGAACCTTTCCTTTTAACAGCGAAGTGGGTTCCGTGGGCATGGGGGACATGGAATCGCTGGAACGCTTCCTGCCGGAGGCCAATCGAGTGGCGCCCTCCATGGGAAGACATCAAATGGATTCGGTTTGGAACTATCACAAATACATCGGGTATGACTCCACCGTATATGCGTATGGTCCCGTCAAGGATCTGAAGGATTTTGCTTTCAAGGCGCAGCTGGTGAATTATGATCAGTACAGGGCGTTGATGGAGGGGTTCAGTTCGCACATGTGGGACTGGTATACGGGCGTCATTATCTGGAAGACACAGAACCCATGGACGGCCCTGCGTGGGCAGATGTATGACTACTACCTGGATGTGAATGCCTGTATGTATGGGTTGCATCATGGCAGCGAGCCGCTGCATGTCATGTTCGACCCTGTGGAAAATATGGTGATGATCGTAAACAATACGCTGCGCTATCAGCGGGATATGATGCTGGAGGTAAGGACCTATGATATGGAAGGGAAGGAGAGGAAGATCACCGATGTATATGAGGAGATCGGGCCGTCCACCGTACGGAAGTATCTGCCTATGGGAAGGAGCATCGACCGAATGCGGAGGGAGAAGGGCGTATTTCTTTCGTTGCGGCTGCTGGATGAGCATAAACAGGCCATCAGCGATAATTTTTACTGGTTGCCGGACAGTTCCGGGCACTATTCCGGGTTGCGGGAAATGAAGAAGGCGGCGTTGAAAGTGGGGGCGCACACTGCGGGTGAAGGGACTTCGGCTGGGTCAAGGACCGTAACCGTCACCCTTACCAATCCGGCGGGTGGCCCTGTGGCATTTTTCAACCGGCTGTCGTTGGTGGATCCGGCGACAAAGAAAAGGATACTACCTGTCTTTTACAGCGATAACTATGTGTCGGTGCTGCCGGGAGAAAGCAAAACCATTACCATGGAGTATCAGCCCGTGCCTGGTCAGGCGGCGCCGATGGTGTCAGTGGAAGGGTGGAATGTGGACCTTTATTTTTCAAAGATCCTTGCAAAGTGATTTTCCAGGTGACTGCGCATACCCATCCTGAATTCGTCGGGTGTGCCATGTTCCAGTATTTCCACCAGGTTCTTGTGGCTGACGAAGGTTTTTAGCATCGGCTGTTTTTTTAGCAGACCGCTGTTGTGTACATAGTCGAATACCGGGAGCAACATTTTCTGGAACTTTTTCATCGTCTCATTCCCCGTGATCTCATAGAGCTTGCCGTGAAAAGCTATCTCGTGCTCGATGTTAAAAAGATGATATTGAGTGGCCGGGGGTTCGTTGGCCACGATGTCATACAGCTGTGCGATATCTTCCTTTGTGATGCGGTGATATAAAAGATCTGCCATACCAATCTCCAGCACGAGGCGTATCTCGAATATTTCTTTCAGGGTGCCCTGGTCGAGGATATGCGGATTCATGCTTTTGCTCATGATGCCGAATAGATCCGGGCTGGTGATGACCGCTCCTTTTTTCTTCTTCGACTCGATCAATCCCATCATCCGGAGCCGCAGCAAAGCCTCGCGGACCACCGTCCTGCTGACACCCAGGGATTCAGCCAGCTCCACTTCCTTGGGAATGCTGTCCCCGATCTTCAATTTCTGCTGTTGGAGCAATTCCACCAGGTTGGCCTCGACCTTGTCGACTAAAGAGCTGGTATCCAACTCTTTCAGATTCTCTTTTATCAAGGATAATGTCATAATAAGTAATACTTAATCGTAAAAATAATAAAAAATCCGCAATAATATTTGGTTAAGTCAGACATAATACTTTAACTTTATTATGTTATACATAATACACCAAAACAACTTTTTTATGAAATTTGGTTATCTGAAAATGTGGCTCCTTCTCATACTGCTGGTGAGTGCCGCACCAGCCTGGGCACAGGTAAGAAAGGTCACCGGCAAGGTGACGGCGGATGAGGACGGCAAATCGCTGGTGGGTGTCAACGTCACGGTAAAAAACAAGACCCAGGGAGTTCAGACTGACGCCAACGGCGAATTTACCATCCAGGCGGCGCCCGGCGATGTGCTGGTCGTCAGCTATACAGGATATGGCAGCCAGGAACTGCCGGTGGCCAGCGGCTCCCATTTTATCATTTCACTCAAGGCGGATGCCGGCAAACTGGGCGAGGTCGTCGTTGTCGGATATGGCACCCAGATACGAAAGAACCTTACCAGCGCGGTAGCCAAGCTGGACAAGGATGTGCTGGCCAATAGTCCCCGCGCCAATGTGGGGACCGCCCTGCAGGGTACTGTTTCCGGATTGCAGGTCGTCAACGCCACGGGACAGCCCGGCGCCAATCCCGTAATACTTTTGAGAGGCGGTGCTTCCATCAATAACCCCGGTGCGCCTCTGACGGTGGTGGATGGTACGATACGGTCGTACAATGACATTCCCGCGGAAGACATCGAATCCATCGAGCTGTTGAAAGACGCCGCCGCCACTGCCATCTATGGGGCGCGGGCGAATAATGGAGTGATACTTATTAGTACGAGGCATGGAAAATCGGGGAAAGCGCAGATATTTTACAAATACACTGCTGGATATAACAAGGCCAGGGAAGGGTATCATTTCCTGAACGCCAAAGACTATATCTATTACAATCGGCTGGGGAACTTCCATTCCGGAAGAACGCTGACACAGGTGAACTCGTCACGCGGGTATGGGCTGCTGAGCGGCGCCGCCGATCTGGCTACCTTCGACATCCGGCAATATGGCCCTTCCACTGCCGGGCTTCTCAACCAGGGTTGGGACACCGTCGGCGATCCTTATGGCGGGACCATTATCTTCAAGGACCATGGGGGCGAGGTGCAGAACCTTGTATTCCGCAATACGCATACGCAGGATCATTATCTGAATGTCACGGGCGGCAATGACAAAGGCACGTATTTCTCCAGTTTCGATTATTATAAGGAGGACGGAATTATCGTAGGTTCCGGATACAAACGATTTTCAGGAGACCTCAACGGCAGCTACAAGGTAAGGCCGAATGTGGAGATCAGTTCCGGGGTCAGCCTGTCGACTTCCTCGCAGCTGGGTGTAAATGGCAGCGAGGTCAACAGCATGTACCGCAACCTTGCATTATGGCCCACTTTCAATCCGTGGCTGGATTCCGCGAAGACCCTTCCCAATCCGGGGAATGGCATCAACGATGGCAATCCTCTCTACTGGCTGGGCAAGCAAAAGCGTAGCGACGAGGTGAATCGTATCACCATGAATGCCGCCGTGAAATGGGATATCCTGCCGGGACTGTTTATCAAAGCCACCGGGTCGGGCTATCTCTTCGAGCAGTTGGACCAGTCCTTTACAAAAGCCACCCAGACCTATGCCAATATATTTGCGAATCCGCCCAGCTTCTCCAATGTCAGCAGACCTTCTGTCAGCACCTGGCAAAGGACATGGCAGCAGCAGTACAATGTGCTCGCCAATTACAGTCATAGCTTTGGGGATCACAATCTCGGGGCCATGGTGGGTTCCGAATACTATGATATAAAGTCATACGCCATGCAGGTGTCCGGCACGCTGGCGCCCACGGATGATATCCCTACCGCCAATGCGTCCACGACGTTTGCCGCGGGCAGCAATTACAGCACCACCTCCGAATATCGCATTTCCTCTGCCTTTGGCAGGTTAAATTATGACTATGATCAGAAATATCTGCTGAGCCTTGTTTTCCGCAGTGACGGCGTATCCAGCCTGGCATCCGAACACCGGTGGGGTTTCTTCCCGGGGATGTCGGCCGGATGGAATGTACAAAAGGAAAAGTTTTTTACCAATGCGGGCATCGATCGTATTGTTTCCACTCTAAAGCCCCGCGTGAGCTATGGCGTCAATGGGAACGTAGCCGGGCTCGGTTATTATGAAGTGCAAGGCACCTATGCATTGCAGGGACTTTACAACGGTACGGCAGGGTTCCTCAACACCGGCACCATCAACGGCAACCTGCGGTGGGAGAAGAGCAAGACCCTGGACATCGGCGCCGACATTGGATTGTTGCACGACAGGATCAGCGTAATGTTCGACTATTACAAACGCAACACCAGCGACCTGCTGACCAACCTGGCCGTGCCGGACTATACCGGATTCAGCTCCGTGCGTACCAACCTGGGTACTTTCCAGAACAAGGGGTATGAGCTTACCATCAATGCCAATATCCTGAATGAACCAAGAGGCTTTAAATGGGACGTGGGTGTCAACGCCTCTTTTGTAAAGAACAAGATCCTCAAGCTGCCTTATAATGGTCAGGCCAACAATCGCCAGGGCGGTTTACAGGTGTATGATCCCAAGACCAAGCAAGTCGTCTGGGTGGGTGGTTTGCAGGAAGGACAGCCGCTGGGTAATATCTACGCGTATAAGCAGGTGTCCATATTCAAGGATGATGCCGACATCGCTAAAGTGGCGGGTAATCGCATAGATGTAGTGGCCGGTATCAGTGGACCCAATGCCACATATGGTTCCGGCAAGATCACGCCCGGTGATGTGAACTGGATGGATGTGGATGGGAATGATACCATTGACTCGAGGGACCAGGTTTATGTCGGGAATATCTATCCCAAGTGGACAGGTGGATTCTCCACTACTTTATCCTATCATGGAGTGAGTCTTTACAGCAGGTTCGAGTTTGCTGCCGGTCATACGATCTACAACGATTACGTAGCGCGGATACTGGGGAACTACCAGGGTACATTCAATTACATCGATTGGCAGAAGAGGTCCTGGTCGCCTGACAACACGGTCACCGATATACCCAAGGTATACTATGCCGACCAGGTATCTGCACCTAACGGGAAGAAAAATTATACAAGAAGCAATAACGCGAATGCTGTGCTGAACAGCAACAACAGCAGATTCTATGAGAAGGGCAATTACCTGGCCTGCCGGGAGATCACCGTATCTTATGATATTCCTGCTTCGTGGCTGCACGCCACCGGAGTGCTGACCCGTCCGGCCCGGATCTATGTCAGTGCGAATAACCTCTTTTATATTACAAAGTTCAGCGGGCCTTCGCCGGAGCCGCCCGTGACGCCAGGCGGTAGTACCATCAACGGGATATACCAGGGCACGTATCCAATGTCGCGGTCATTCATCCTGGGCGTACAAGTATCATTATAAGAAACTATCAAACACAGCAACATGAAATACTTTAAATCATATACTTTTTTGGGGCTGCTTATCCTGCTTGGATCCTGTACCAAGCAGCTCGATCTCACGCCGGTGAGCAGCATCAGCGATGCCAGCTACTGGAGGACGGCCGATCAATTCGATGCCTTTGTCGCCGGTATTCATACCGCCTTTCGAAATAATACTACGGCCTTTGAGTATTTGGGTGAATTGCGGGCCGATGTCTTTGGGACCGATCCTGGTTCCAGCTCCGCCTTTACGGGTGAGGCTACGCAGGGTGTGGAACATATGTGGCTCAATACGCTGGACCTGGACAATCCGGGAGTAGGTGATTTCGGCGGATTTTATTTTAATATCAACCAGATCAATCTGCTGCTGAGCAAACTGGCCACCACTACGGTGGTAACCGATGCCAATAAGAAATATTATACGGGTGTGGCCTATGGTATGCGTGCTTTCTATTATTTTCAGCTATACCGGAGCTGGGGCAAAGCTATCATCAAGACGGACCCCACCACGTCCTTCGATATTTCCAACCTGGCAAAGGCTGCTTCTCCGGAGGATTCCGTCATGGCGCTGATCAAGAGCGATATCGATCAATCATTGGCCAGCTACGGCAGCGATTATTCTTTTCGCGCTGTGCGGTCCTACTGGTCGAAAGCTGCCACGCTTATGCTACAGGCGGAGGTATATCTCTGGACCAGCTACAGGGGAGGAGGAACAGCAGACGCTACAGTAGCGCTTAATGCCCTGAAGGATATACAGACCAATATTCCCACGCTGACCCTGCTGCCCAACTTTTCCAGTATTTTTGCTTCGACCAGCAGGGGTAATAATGAGATCATATTCTCTATCCATAATCAGCTGAACGAGTCGTCCCTGCCTTTTGCGGGTACCTTCCTTCCACAGACAGGATTGCTGGCCAATTATTACGACTCTGTGGGCAACAGGAAGTTCAATGTCACTACCGACAACTGGGGAGGATTATTGCGGGCGCCTGTGAAGATCGCTACGTACCGGGAGTTCGATGACAAGGACAGCCGCAAGTGGAATTCCATTCAGGGTGCGTATAATTTTTCGGGTGGTGTTTATTCCATTGCGGGATGTTTTGCCGACAAGTACCAGGGCGAGCAGAATGCGGGCAGCCGGGTATTTACCAATGACTATCCCATTTATCGCTATGCCGACCTGTTGTTATTGCTGGCGGAAGCCAAGGTAGCGCTTGGGCAGGATCCTTCTTCCGAGATCAATCTTGTCAGGAGCCGTGCCTATGGCGCCAACTATGATGTGGCTGTACAGGGTTATCCCAACCAGGCTGTCGATGCGGATGCAAAGGAGGCGATCCTGCGGGAACGACTGCTTGAGTTTGTGTTTGAGGGCAAAAGATGGTACGACCTTCGGCGGATGGGGGATGCGTATGTGTATGAATATTCGAATATAACTTCAGCCGACGCTTACAAGCTGCTGTGGCCCATCGACAGGAATACGTTAACCAATAACAGGCTGCTGGTACAGACGCCCGGCTACCTTCAATATTAACTCTATGGAACATTTACAAGGACTTATTGCCGCCCCTTTTACTCCGATGTACCCGGACGGCTCGCTTCATCTGAACCTCATACCACGTTATTACCGGCTGTTGAAAACAAATGGGATCAATGGCGCCTTTATTTGCGGAAGTACCGGAGAGGGGGTCTCCATGACGGCCAAAGAAAAGATGGCTGTTGCAGAGGCCTGGGCGGACGCTACAAAGGACGACCCTTCTTTTAAGGTGATGACCCTGCTGGGGGGCACCTGTCTTACAGAATGTATGGAACTGGCTCGTCATGCGGAAACCATCGGGCTGTATGCTGTCAGCTTCACGGCCCCCTTTTATTTCAAGCCTGCGGATGTGGATATGCTGGCGCAGGCTTGTATGGCCGTTGCTGAGACCGTCCCGGAAATGCCTTTTTATTACTATCACATACCTGTGCTCACCGGTGTTGATTTTCCCATGATCGAGCTGTTGAAGAAGATAGATGGAAAGTTGCCTAACTTTAGCGGTATCAAATACACGCATGAGGATTTCATGGATTTCCTTTCCTGTATGCATTTTAAAGGAGGAAAATATGATATGCTCTGGGGACGTGACGAAAATATGCTGCCCGCCTTATCCCTTGGCGCCAAAGCAGCAGTCGGCAGCACTTTCAACTATGCGGCGCCATTGTATCATGACCTGACCGAAGCCTTTCACAGGGGTGACCTGGAAAAGGCGCAGCAGCTGCAGCAGCGATCCATCGACATGATCCGTCTGCTGGGCAGGTATGGGGGCATTGCCACGGGAAAAGCCTATATGCGGCGCATCGGTCTGGATTGCGGGCAATTCCGGCTGCCGGTGGCAAATATGAGCGAAGCGCAATGGGAGGCGTTTCAGCGGGATGTTGATATGCTGGGGTTTGATAGTTTTCGCAGTCTCGAGACTGCACAAAAGTTGATCTAATGAGCCGTACTATGTCAATATTTCTCCTATCCGGCCTGCTGTACGGGTTCCCTTCGTCGGCACAGTCGGGCAAGATATCCTGGTCCGAACCCATCCGGCTGCCGATGGGGCTGGCAGGCCCTTTGGCGGGAGTGGATCATGGAATGCTGCTTGTCGGAGGTGGCTGCAATTTCCCGGACAGCATGCCCTGGGCAGGTGGGAAAAAGAAATATTATAACGAGGTGTATGTGGTGGATATGCACCGGCGGGCCTTAATCACTTTGGATACTTTGTCTGACCCTACTGCCTATGGCGCCAGTGTGACGACGCAGCAGGGCGTAGTGTATATAGGGGGCGAGAATGAGGGTGGGCCTTCTGTGCGGATGTATTGTGTCAGTTGGGCAGGAAAGCTATGTGTGACGAGGCTGCCTGATCTGCCTGAGGCATTAACGAATGCTGCCGCTGCTATGATGGGGCAGACCATTTATGTGGCCGGCGGTGAGACTGCTGCCGGCGTGTCGGACAGGCTTTATGCGTTTGACCTGTCCCGCTCCCTCTGGCGGCTGGAGGGTTTGCTGCCTAAGCCGTTGTCGCATGCCGTCTTTATTGCGGCGGGCCATCGGCTGTACCTTGTGGGTGGACGAAAAAGAAATCCCGTTGGCCTAAGCGATCTTTCTTCGGCGGTGTACTGCTATGATACTGTAGAGCGTCGCTGGTCCGTCTGCCGAAGCCTGCCTTATGCCTTATCAGCCGGCACCGGTGTTTTATACGACGAGCACAGCCTTTTGTTACTGGGCGGGGACAGGGGAGAGGCCTTCCACCAGGTGGAAAAACTTATCGCGGCGGCTGACAGAAGCTCGGATGTGGCGGAGCGGGAGCAGCTGCTGTTGAAAAAAGCCCGTGTGCAATCTGCTCATCCCGGATTCAGCAGACAGGTATTGCGGTATGATATAGACAGGAATGAGTGGAGTAATTTTGATACGATGCCTTTTCCTTCGCCTGCGACGACGACAGCTGTCCGATGGGAGAATTATATTGTGATCCCGGGCGGAGAGATCAGGGCTGGGGTGAGAACACCGCAAATATTGATAGGAGAGATCAGCCGATGAAAAGAGAAAAGATATATCCTTGGGTTGTGGTAGGCTTGCTTTGGATGGTAGGTCTCCTGAACTACCTGGACAGGCAGATGTTGTCCACCCTGCGTCCCGCGATGCAAAAGGATATCGGGGAGCTGGCTTCCGCCACTAACTTCGGCTATCTGATGGGGATATTCCTCTGGATCTACGGCTTTATGAGCCCTGTGGCGGGCGTCATTGCGGACAGGGTCAACCGAAAGGGGCTCATCGTTGCCAGCCTGCTGGTATGGTCTGGGGTAGTTTTTGCCATGGGGTATGCGACCAGCTTCCATGAGTTGTATGCGCTGCGCGCCGTCATGGGTGTGAGCGAGGCGTTGTACCTGCCTGCGGGGCTTTCGCTCATAGCAGACTATCATGGTAACAGCACCCGGGGGCTGGCCATCGGAATACATATGACGGGATTATACCTGGGACAGGCGCTGGGCGGGTTTGGAGGCACGATAGCTGCTGCAAAGTCCTGGCAATCCACTTTTCATCTTTTTGGACTGGCGGGCATCGTTTATGCCGGGATATTGGTGTTGTTATTAAAAGACAAGGAAAGGACTTCTTCCCGAAAGACATATTCGGGTTTTCGCAGACTTATCACCTTGCCTGCTTTTGGTGTTATCCTATTTTATTTTGCGGTGCTGAGCCTGCCTGGCTGGGCTGCCAAGAACTGGCTTCCCACGTTGTTCGCCTCGAGTTTGGGGATGAAGATGGCTGTCGCCGGTCCGTTAGCCACCATCACGATCGCTGCCGCCTCCTTTCTTGGGGTGGTTTTCGGCGGGCTGTTATCCGACCGGTGGATAAAAACGAATGTCAGGGGGCGTGTGTATGCCAGTGCCATTGGCATGGGGCTTACGATACCATCCCTGCTAATGCTGGGGTTTGGCCACTCGCTGGTGACGGTGGTGGGCGCCGGCATTTGTTTTGGATTTGGCTTTGGTATGACCGATGCCAATAATATGCCGATGTTATGTCAGTTTATCGGACCGCGTCAGCGGGCTACCGCCTATGGGCTGATGAATATGGTGGGGGTGTTTTCGGGTGCGTTGGTGACGGAGTGGCTAGGCAAGGCTACCGATGCAGGCCATCTGGGCAGGGATTTCTCCTTATTGGCGATGATCGTGTTGGTGGGGTTTCTTTTGCTGATAACTTTTCTTCGACCGGAATCTAATGATTATGGAAACGATTTTCAAGATGTCTGAATATACGAGAGAAGAGCTTGAAGGGCTAAGAGCGTTCTATGCCCGGCAATTGCTGGAGGATACGGTGCCATTCTGGTTCCCCCGCAGTTTTGATCGGGAACATGGAGGTTTCCTGCTGATGCGGGATGCCGACGGCGGGCTGCTGGATGATGACAAAGCCATATGGATACAGGGGAGGGCGACATGGTTGCTGTCGACACTATACAATAGCATTGACAGACGGGAACAGTGGCTGGATGGCGCCAGGCAGGGATTTGACTTTTTGAACAAGCATGGGTTTGATTCGGATGGGCGGATGTTCTTTCATGTGACGCGGGACGGCCGTCCTATCCGGCGGCGGCGTTATTTCTTTTCCGAGACCTTTTATGTGATTGCCGCGGCTGCGTATGCCCGGGCCAGCGGCAGTGAAGAGGCTGCTGGGCGTGCCCGGACTGTCTTTGGGAAATGTCTGGAATATGCATCCGATGCGTCGTTGCTGCCCGCCAAGTTTACGGCAACGCGACCGACCCGTGGTATTGGCGTACCGATGATCATGCTCAACACAGCGCAGCAACTGCGTGAAACTATTGGGGACCATCGTTCTGATGCATGGATCAGCCGTTGGATAGAAGAGATCGAAACGTATTTTGTAAAGGATGATATTGCCTGCGTAATGGAGCAGGTGGCGCCGGATGGCAGCATCATCGATCACATCGATGGGCGGACGCTTAATCCCGGTCATGCGATAGAAGGCGCCTGGTTCATCCTGCACGAAGCCCGTCACCGGAACAACGACCCTTCCCTCATCCGGCTGGGTTGCAGGATGCTGGATTATATGTGGGAGAGGGGATGGGATCAGGAGTATGGGGGAATACTATATTTCAGGGATGTATATCACCGGCCTGTACAGGAGTATTGGCAGGATATGAAGTTCTGGTGGCCGCATAATGAGGCCATCATTGCTACCCTGCTGGCATACCTTATGACAGGGGAGGAGAAATATGCCCGATGGCACCGGCAGGTGCATGGATATGCATACAGCCACTTCCATGATGACCTGCATGGGGAATGGTTTGGCTATCTGCATCGGGATGGCAGCATTGCGCAAAGGGCCAAGGGTAATCTTTTCAAAGGGCCATTCCATCTGCCGAGACAAGAGTGGTATTGCATACAAATATTAGATCAATATCTTGGTTCATGATACTAGTAGCTTTATTGGCCGCGCATTTACAGCTGGCGGCGATATTTACGGATAATATGGTGTTGCAGCGGGGACAGCCTGTGCATGTGTGGGGACATGGCGGCCGGGGGGAAAGGGTGAGCGCTAAGCTGGGGGACCTGCGGGCCTCGGCTATCGTCGGGGCAGATAGTACATGGAGCCTTTACTTTCCTGCGCAAAAGGCGGATAGCGTTGGGAGAGAACTGCGTGTGATATCAGGGAGTGACTGTGTGCGTGTGAGGAATATTCTTATCGGGGATGTGTGGGTTTGCATAGGACAGTCGAATATGGAGTTCCCCATGAGTAGTGAAAGACATTTTGCAGAAGAGAAGGCTGATGCAGGGCAGCCGCTGATAAGACTGTACAGCCCTTCCTATATTGGAAAGAATGTATACGGGAGGCCTTTTACGGACAGCATGCTGCATCTGTTGGCGCCGGATGCGTTTTATCGGGGTGCGTGGATTGGTTGCGATAGTGTTACGGTGCGATCCATGAGCGCAGTGGGTTACTACTTTGGCAAGGCCATTGTCAGCAGAGAGCATGTTCCCATCGGCCTGATCCATCTTGCCATTGGGGGATGTCCTATAGAGACCTTTATGAGCAGGGATGCGTTGAAGGAATTTCCTGGTAAGCTTGACAGTCCCTGGCTGGAGAACAATTCCCTTCCTGTCTGGGTGCGGGAAAGGGGCAAGCAGAATATCGGGGGACGAGGCGACGCGCACGGGTACAAGCCAGGCTTTGCGTTTGCGGCGGGTATAGCGCCCATATTGCCTATGTCTATCAAGGGTATTATCTGGTACCAGGGAGAAAGCAATTCCCAGGAGCCCGAACGGGTGGAGGAGTATCCGCGGCTGCAGGAAGCCATGGTCGGGGATTACCGGAAAAAATGGAGGCAGCCGCATTTGCCTTTTTATTGGGTGCAATTATCTTCTATCGATACGGTCAGGTATAACAGCCGTTATTGGCCTGCATTCCGGGATGGTCAGCGAAGACTGCTGGCGGACATGGCGGATGGCGGGATGGCGGTATGCAGCGACATTGGCGCAAGGGACAATGTACATCCTACGGACAAGCGGACCGTAGGCCAGCGGCTGGTGAGATGGGCGCTACACGATGCGTATGGGGAGAAGGGAGTGGTCGTGTCGGGACCGTTGCCGTTGCGGGCGTCGTATGCACATGATACCGTTGTCATTTATTTTAAATATGGATGGGGATTGCGGACATCTGACGGGGGAGCTTTGAGGGGATTTTTGCTGGACGGTCGCAAGACTGCTGCTTTTGTCCGTGGAAACCGTGTCGTGCTGCCTGTGCGCGGGAAGCCTGCTGCCGTGTGTTATGGATGGGAGCCTTACACCGATGCGAATCTTGTGAATGAGGCGTTATTGCCTGCATCTACTTTTAAATTGAAGATACCATGAAATATATTTCCTGTTGTTGGCTGGCGATGATGATTTCTATTCTATCGATGGCTCAGTCGAAAAAGGTGCCTGTTTTTGTCTCCGGCCGGGATGGGTATAAGAGTTTTCGCATTCCTGCTATTGTCGGTATGCCGGATGGGGAACTGCTTGCCTTCTGCGAGGGTCGTGTGAATGGAGTGGACGACTTTGGCAATATCCAGATCGTACTGCGCCGGAGTATGGATCATGGCAAGACGTGGTGCGCCCTGCAGGAGGTGGCAGACAATGGGGACATGCAGGCGGGCAATGCCGCTCCTGTGGTTGACCTTACAGATCCCGCATATCCGAAGGGGCGTGTCTTTCTTTTTTATAATACCGGCAATGCGCATGAAGGGGATGTACGGAAGGGGAATGGCCGGCGTGAAGTGTGGTATAAGACGTCTGCGGATGGCGGCAGGACATGGAGCGAGGCCGTCAATATTACCGCGCAGGTGCATCCGGAAGACTGGCGGAGCTATGCGAATACGCCCGGGCATGCCATGCAGTTCAGCGGCGGGAAGTATAGGGGCCGGATATTCGTAGCGGCCAATCATTCGACGGGTGCACCGCAAAAGAACTTTATGGACTATGCGGCGCATGGCTATTATACGGATGATCACGGCAAGACCTTTCATCTGTCGGCCACCGTGGAGGCGCCCGGCGGTAATGAATCCACCGCTGCGGAGCTGTCGGATGACAGGCTGATGATGAACAGCCGCAACCAGAAGGGGCAGCCAAGGCGCAGGATCGTATCTGTCAGCCACAACGGAGGCGAGACATGGGACAGTACCTGGTATGACTATGCCCTGCCCGACCCTGTCAATGAGGGAAGTCTCCTTACCATCGGAAAAAAAGACGGGCATGCCGTACTGGCATTTTGCAATACCGCCGACACGTCAAGGCGGGATAATTTAACATTACGCATCAGCTATGACGATGGTCGTAGCTGGCCGCAGCAATTTATTGTGGACCGCAGTCCCAGCGGCGCTGTGCATGGGTATACAGGTTATTCGGATCTTGTCCGGATGGGGCGGCGTAAGATCGGCGTGCTTTATGAAAAGGAGGAATACAGTCAGATCGTCTTTACGGTCATCGGTTTTTCCTATCTTTAATGCATGGCAACCGTCCGGCTGGGGAGTACCGAAGGCAGGTGGGTCATGGCATCGACCATACTTGCCTCTGCGATGGCATTTATCGACGCCACAGCGCTTAATGTTGTTTTGCCAGCTCTTCAAAAAAGCCTCAATGCTACTGGTACCGATCTTTTCTGGTTATTGAATGCTTACCTGCTTATTCTGGCGTCGCTGATACTTATCGGCGGATCGTTGGGGGATAAGCTGGGCCGGAAGAAGATATATATGATCGGCATTTTTGTTTTTATTGCGGGCTCCGCTGCCTGTGGTTTTGCGCCTAATGTTCCCGTACTGATCGCGTGCAGAGTCATCCAGGGTCTTGGGGGATCGCTGATGATACCCGGCAGCCTATCGCTGATATCTTCTTCCATCGACAAAAGCGAAAAGGGCAAGGCCATCGGGACCTGGTCCGCTGTGACGACCATCGTTACGCTGGGAGGACCTATTATCGGAGGCGCGCTGGCGGATGCAGGCCTCTGGCGTTATATATTTTTTATCAATGTACCTATTGGCATTGTGGCGCTGCTGATCCTCTGGAAAAAGGTTGCCGAAAGCAAAGAGGCGGATGCCGACCCTGTGTTGGATCTTCCGGCCGTCATCACGACAGCGTTGGGGCTGGCCCTGCTCACGTTTGGCTTTTTGCGTATACCTACGGTGGGGTTTGGAAATATACAGGCATATGGCGCCCTTATCGCCGGTGTGATCCTGCTCGCCGCATTTGTGGTAAGAGAGCACAAGACATCTCATCCCATGATGCCCTTGCGGCTTTTCACCAACAGAACATTCAGCGGCGCTAATCTGCTCACCTTCTTCCTCTATGCCGGGCTGGGGGTAGGTATGCTGTTCCTTTCCCTCAATCTTGTGCAGGCACAAGGCTATAGCCAGCTTCAATCGGGGCTTACGTTCCTGCCGTTTACCCTGTTGATGATCGGTATAGCACGACTGGCCGGCAGCTGGGCGGACCGGTCGGGACCCAGGCTGTTGCTGATCCTAGGGCCAGCGATTACGGGTGTGGGACTGCTGATATTGTCCTTTATTGGCCAGACAAAAGGGCCTTCGGATTACTGGACCAGCTTCTTCCCCGGCATACTCGTGTTTGGGCTGGGCATGTCGTTCACCGTTGCCCCGCTGACAACGGCCGTGATGCGTTCCGTAGAAGATGAGTATTCGGGGATCGCCTCCGGCGTCAACAATGCTATGACGAGGATATCCAATGTATTTGCCAATGCCATTTTTGGAGCGCTGGCCGTCCTGTTGTTTACGGGGGCGCTGAACACCCGGCTTGGCGGAATGCCGCTGGATAAAAAAAGCAAGCAAGCCGCGATAGCCCAGGCAGTGGATCTCGGCAATGCAAAGCCGCCCGCTGGTATCAGCAGTCATGACAAGACGGTGATCGAAGGGGCGTATCGCGCCGGCTTTATCGACACATATGGCAAGATCATGCGTCTGGCGTCAGCCCTTGCTTTTCTGGGAGCGCTGATGACCGTGGTGCTGATCAAGGATCCGCCGGACCGGCCGACACAGGGGGCTTAGCGTGTGACCCATCAGCTATTTAAAGGTAGATAAATGTGAAAAACTGCACCTTGGCCTGGTGTCCCTTCCGCTGTGATATGTCCCCCATGCGCCTGCATGATCTTCCGGCAGATGGCCAGACCTATGCCCGTGCCCTGGTATTTGCTGGCGGCATGAAGCCGCTGGAAAACCTCAAATATGCGTTCGGCATAGGCGGAGTCGAAACCAATGCCATTGTCAGCCACGCTGATCCGCCAAAATCTTTGCGGCTTGCGTACATCGGGTATCTGCACGGAATCGATGTCGACGAGCTGTGTGGAGATCGTTATAAAAGGATCGACGCCTTCCCTTTTGTATTTTATGGAATTTAAGAGGAGATTGCAAAAGACCTGGCCCATCTGGTGCGGGACTACGGCAACTTCAGGCAGACTGGAAATGACAACCGTCGCCCTGTTGTCCTCTATTGTCTCTATGATCGAGTTCTTAACGTCCTCTACCAGGGCATTTAGATCGGTGGGAACAAATTGTACGTCGGTAATATTTAGCCGGGAATATGCAAGCAGGGCCCGGATGAGGGTCTGCATTTTTTTTACTCCGTCCATGATACGTTGGAAATAGTCGGCCACATCAGGCGTAAAGCCGTCTCCTGCTTTTTCCAGTATGCGGGTAGAAAACAGATGGATCTTGCGTAATGGCTCCTGAAGGTCGTGAGACGCAACATAGGCAAAAGATGCCAGCTCTTCGTTGGAGCGCAGCAGCGCCTGGTTTTTTTCCTCCAGGCTATTTTGATATTGGAGGATGGTCGACTGGCTTTTTTTCTTTTCCGACAGGTCGGAGATGATAATGCCCACCGTGGGCAGGTTAGGCAACAGGCTTGTTAGCGAGATAAAGACCGGGATGACGACACCATTTGCGACCAGATCGATCTCGCCCCTGCTTTTGCCCGTAAACGCCTCATGGAATAGATTTTTGAAATGGGGCATGGAATCCGGATGTATGTATTCGAAGACATTGGTTCCGATGACCTTTTGGTAAGGCAGGCCTACCAGCTCGTAAAAGGTTTTGTTCGTATATACGATCAAGCCATCGTCGGTGACGTTGAGGGCGCCTTCGCCAATTTCTTCAATTAGTATCCGATAGGCATAATCGCTGGTCTGCAAGGTATATATTTCCGGGACGGCATCGGAGCCTATAGCGAAGGCGTCCACCTCTCCGTCTTTTATGGCCCGGATCAACTGATCTGCTTCCGAAAGCTTCGCTTTCAGCTCTTCAATTTCGGTGAGTAAGGTTTCTACAGACAAGTCCCGCATTTCTTTTATTTGAAAGTGATACCAAGGGCTTTGATTACTTTATCAGTGTCGGCGAGATTTCCGATCAGGATCTTTTTTGGTAATGGAAGAGACTTTACAAGCGACGGCGTAAATACTATATGATGTGCGAGGGCCGCCTCCGGATGCTTGTACAGGTCGATAATTTCCAGCTCGAAGAACTCGCTGCAACTCTCATCAAAGATCCGTCTGGCGTTCTCTATCGCTTCCATGGATTTCTGGGACATGCCTGAAACGAATAGCTGCAAGACTAATTTTTGACTACCTCCTGAAGGAGTTTCTTCGTTATCCATTATGGTTTGTTTTTCGGCGCAAGAGGCCGTATGTTTAAGCCCACCAATACTTTTTCTTCATTGGAAAGATCGCCAATGATCTTTCTTATGGGGACGGGGACTTTCCTGATGAGGGTAGGGATGGCAACGATCTGATCGCCTTCCGCCAGCTGCGGCGTTTTCAATAGATCAATGACCTCGATGGAATATCTCCCTTCCAGATTCTCCTGACAATACCGGGTGATATTTTTCAGGGCGAGTACCGATTTGGAAGTTTGTCCCGCCACATAGAGTCTGAGTTCCCATCTTTGTTCATTTTCCATTGGCTGAATTTGAGATCGTTGGTATTGAAGAGGCTTCGAAGCTGATGCCCGCCGGCGAGATCGTAAAATTGACCCAGTCGTTGTAATGTTCCATGCCGCGGGATTTTACGATGAGCACAGAACGCTGTCTTTTTCTGTCGACTTGCTCATTTCGAAGATACAGCCAGTTATCCGCCAGCGAAGATACCGCTTCGATGGTACCATCACCGGCAGAGCTACCTGTTCGGCCCATGAGGCAGGTAAATAATGCGTTTATTTTATGGATCTTGAGGGTATCGATGAGGCGAACGAGCATTGCTTTTACTTCAAGGGCGGTGCCGGCGGATACAAGGCTGCTGATCGGATCGACAATAACCGTTTTTGGTTTGAATTCTACCAGCAGCTTATTGACCACGAGCAGGTGCATTTCCAAGCCATAGAGGGTAGGCCGGGAGGCATGTATCAGCAGTAATTTGGACTCGATGAAAGGTCTCAGATCGATGCCGATGGATAGCAGGTTGCGAATGGTTTGGTCGGGAGCTTCTTCGAAGGAGAAAAGGAGGACGCGTTCGTTCCGGAGACAGCTCCCAAGGGTGAAGTAGCCAGCCAGTATCGTCTTTGCCGTTCCGGCGGTGCCGGTGATCAAAGTGCTGCCGGCTTCATAAAACCCACCCTTTTTGAATAAGGCATCCAGTGGTTTAAGGCCTGTGGATATAATGTCGGTGGAGGCTCCATAATCGAGCTTTAGGGAAGTGATCGGGATAACAGAAATACCGTTCTCATCGATGAGAAAAGGATATTCGTTGGTGCCATGGGTGCTGCCGCGATATTTTACGATGCGCAATCTGCGGGTTGCTAACTGGTCGACTACTCTAAAATCCAGGAGGATCACGCAGTCGGATACATATTCTTCCAGACCCTGGCGGGTCAGGGTGGTATCGCCCCGCTCGCCCGTGATCACCGTTGTGACGCCTTTTTCTTTGAGCCAGCTGAAAAGCCGGCGGATCTCGGCGCGGAGCAGCCCTTCGTTTTGCATTCCTGCAAACAGCGATTCGAGGGTATCCAAAACCACCCGCTTGGCGCCAATGGCGTCAATGGCATAATTCAAACGGATGAAGAGACCTTCCAGGTCATATTCGCCTGTCTCTTCAATCTCCGAACGCTCCACCCGGATGTAGTCGATGCGGAATTTCCCTTCGGCTGTTAATTTATCGAGATCGAATCCCAGGGAAGCTACGTTAGCGGTGAGGTCGGCAGCGGTCTCTTCAAAACTTAAAAAAACGCCCGGTTCGTCGTGTTCCACAATGCCTTTTACGAGAAATTGGATCCCAAAAAGCGTTTTGCCGCATCCGGCGCTGCCACAGATCAGGACGGGCCGGCCCTTTGGAAATCCGCCGTTGGTGACCTCGTCAAGCCCTTCGATGCCGGTAGAGACTTTTGGTATGCCAGTGGTTTGTTGCATATAAATGATTGGAAGAACATCTAAATTTAGGAGTTTCTCTTGGATTTTAATTAGTTGCCTTCCTATGATCTGGCCAGCCAGGATAAAAAAGGAGCTGTCTTTAGTTTTCCCACCGTGATCTTCTCCGGAAAGGAGAAGGTCAGATTGACCAATAGCTTTCTTCCGAAATACTGGGAGACATCCTTTACAGCGACCCTGCTGACGAGGAACTGCCGATTGGCCCTGAAAAAGGCGCCGGCTGTAATCTTTTCCAGCTCTTCCAGGGTCTGGTTGATATAATAGTGCTGCTGATCGAAAGTGAGCAGGTGGGTCATTTCATGCTGCAGATAAAAGAGTGCGATGTCCTCGATCCTTACGGGGGTGATCTTATCCTTGTAATAGACCAGCACGCTGCGCTGCCCGCTCCGTTTGGGCTCTTCGAGCAGCTGGCCTATGCGCCCATAGGGCGGATGGTCTTTTGTAAGCTTCTCTTTCAGACCTTTGTATTTTTCCAGTGACCCGGCGATGCTTTTTGCCGTGAAGGGTTTGAGGATATAGTCGATGCCTGCTGCCCGGAATGCCTGTAATGCATATTCGTCATAGGCCGTGCAGAAAATCACCGGCGCGTTGCTTTCGATGGTATCGAACAGCCTGAAGCTAAGTCCGTCGCCCAGCTGTATGTCGCTGAAAATGAGGTCAGGGGTGTGCCCTTCCTCAAAGAAAGCCGAGGCTTCTTTTATAGAAGACAGGGTAGCCATGATCTCGGCTTCGGGTTCGGCCTTTTTTATACAGATTGCCAGGTCCCTGGCTGTGTGCTGTTCGTCCTCAATGATCACTACTTTCATATTCAAGTAATTTTATGCTGACGCTAAAAACATCCTCGTTTGCATTGATAACAATAGCGCTGTCTGATAATATCCTGTATCGTTCTTGTAGATTGGCGAGACCCAGACCCGGGCCCTGTGTGATCCCTTCCTTTTTCTGCAAATTGTTGCTCACCGTGACGATCCCGTCTTGTTGGGAGATGGTGATGCGCAGAGGGCAATCCCGGGTCAATATATTGTGCTTGATCGCATTCTCCGCCAGCAGCTGGAGGGAAAAGGCGGGGAGATAATAGTTGTTCGGCCATTCTTCGGGAATGTGAACATTGAGGGCTTCTCCAAAGCGGATCTTTTGCATTTCCAGATAATTGATGCAAAGCTGAAGCTCGTCATGAAGACGGATGAGATTGGGGGAGTGGGAGGAAAGGGAGGAGCGGAGAAATTCAGACAAGCGTATAAGATATTCCTCTGCCTTCTCCGGATCCACCGTTATCAGGGATTTCAGGGTACTAAGAGAGTTGAAAAGAAAATGAGGGGGGATTTGCAGCTGCTGGTTTTCCAGCTCGATGGCTGCCTTCTTTTCACGGATGACAAGCAGGTCCTGGAGGATGAGAATGACCGTATCGATGGAAAGAAATAATATCAGGTGGAAATTAAAAAAGGTGGAAGGGAACCTGTAATGCGCCCCACCGGCCATGAGCCAGGAGACAATCCAGGCGGGGGCGAGGTTGACAAGAATGCTGATGATGTATCTTTTGGCTGCGACCCCTTTGACCCACACCCACAGGGCGATATTCATTCCCCAGAGAGCCAATGCCAGCGTCATGATCGCCCCGACAGATACCAGCCATTTGTCGAATGGATACCGGTCTATGATAGTGATGGGGGTGATGGCCAGTACTCCAATGACGGGAGAGGTATACAAAGCGAATTTTAACTGTTTTTTTATGGAAGGAGTGGCCGGCATTGCCCAAATATACACAGGAGGGAAGCGATTTCCACATATTCCACGATTTTGGAGATGCGGTCCTGCCCGGATGCCGTGGCATGGTTTTTAAACATAATATTGGCAGAACAGATGGTGATTCCCCGCTGGACAATTACAGGATGCTCAAACGCAATCTTGTAAAAAATAAAAGGGATAAGCATCTGACAGGAGCTGTGTTCTGCAAAGAGTACAGCTCTTTTTTAAAATAAAAGAAAGGATCTTACACAGTAGGACGTTGGATAAAGCGGCCCCGGGGAGTTCCCGGGGCTTTTTGTATCTTTAAGCGTATATGATCCTTCATGAATTCCCTGACATTTCCTGGTTGAAAGGCCAGATCGCCCGGCGATGGGACAACCGAACGGGGTGGGGAAATCATTGTCTGGATACGGATGGGTTTCCCAGCGTCATCATTCATACCGTCAGCCGGGAATGTTTTCGCCCCGATATAAAGGGGCCTTTTTCCTTCTTTCTGAATCTCAGGGGCGGCAGTCTCTGCACGGTGGATGGCAGGACCACCCGTATAGGGGCAAGTACCTATTTTATGTCCAATGAAGCGCAGTCCTATACGCTGCAAATAGAGGAGGGTGCGCCTGCCGAGACCTTCAATATTCACTTTGGAGAGCATTTCGCCAATGAAGTTCTTCATGCCCTGATCACGCCTGCCGACAGGATACTGGATCAGGGAATAGAAAGACGGGGAATCGATTTTTCCTTTTTCAATCAGCTGCATAGGCGGGATGGCGTCTTTGACGCTCTTATTAATGAGATCGTCCGTACGCACGCAGAGGATGGGTTCGACAAGCTGCTGTTTGAAGAACAGCTCACAGCCCTGCTGACCTATCATATGCAGCAGCATCGTCATATTGCCGACCTCGTACGCAGGCTTCCGCCGGTGCGGCTGTCCACACGTATACAGCTTTATAAGCAGCTGTCGCGGGCCATGGATCTTATTCATTCCTGTGAAGGACAGGAGCTTTCTTTGGACCTGCTGGCGACCGAGGCCTGTCTTTCCAAATATCATTTTCTGCGGCTGTTCCGAAGCGCGTATGGCTATTCGCCTCATCAGTATATACAGGAGCAGCGGATCAATAAGGCGCGTACCCTTCTGGCCCGCAGCAATACGTCCGTATCCGATGTGGCTGATATACTTGGTTTTGCCAATAGCCAATCCTTTAGCCGGCTCTTCGCCCAGCGGATGGGCGTCTCTCCGTCCCGATATCGCGTACTGGCAAAATAGCAATTTTGGTTATGTGCTTTTAGGGTTCCCTGCCGCACCTTTGTTGTGAGAAGAATTTTACTATGCAACATCCTTTATTTCCTGGTCTGTTACTTGGTCTTTGTGCCCTGTTCTGTATCCTGCTCGTGCTTCACGGATCGAGGCGGGCGCTCGAGCGGACTGCATGGTCCTGGTCAGGACAACTGCGTGTGTATCGTACCACTCTGGTCATGCTGGTGGTTTGGGTCATTTTGCTGGGCGTGCTGGCCCTGCGGGGATTTTTTACCGAGTGGCTGAAGATACCACCCCGGATAGGTTTGGCCGTGGCGCTACCTCTGCCGGTGGTGCTATGGATTGCCTTTTCAAAGAAGGGCTCGGAGCTGCTGCGGCTTGTTCCGGCACATTGGTTTATCTATCTGCAATCGTTTCGTATCGTGGTAGAGATTGCGTTGTGGCTGGCTGTGAGGGATGGGGCGCTGCCTGTTCAGCTAAGCTTTGAAGGGAGGAACTTTGATATACTCACGGGATTGTGCGCCCTGCCGGTGGGATACTATTGCTATGTGAAGAAGAGCGCTCGTTTTGGGGTGGCGCTGCTGTATAATATCGGGGGTTTGCTGTTGCTGGTCAACGTGCTCGTCATTGCTGTTTTGTCCATGCCTACGCCACTGCGTGTCTTTCACAACGAGCCCGCCAATACGCTGCTGGCCTATTTCCCCTTTATCTATCTACCCGGCGTGCTGGTGCCGCTGGCGTATACGCTGCATATCTTTTCCCTTCGTCAATGGGCATTGGCGCGGCCCGTCCGTCCGATGTAGCGGTAAAGCAACACTGCCGCTATCACCAGGCTGGCGCAAGAGATAAGCCCGCTGATCCTGGCCGCGTCTGCGACAGCTGCCGCGCCGCCATTGGCCATGGCGCCAAATATCGCTACCCCCATCGCGCCCGCTGCCTGGCGGGTGGTATTGAGGATGGCCGAGGCCGTGCCGCTGCGTGTCTTTTCCACACTGGAAAGTATGCCCGTCGTCATGGCGGGAACGGCCGTACCCATGCCAAGAGGTATGATGACAAAGGGAATGAACAGTACCCAATACGGCGTGTGTGGGCCCGCCAAAAAAAGCCCTGCATAGCCTATGGCTGCCAGCGCTGTTCCCCATAACAAGGGCCGCCGTATCCCATAATGGGCCATCAGCTTCCCGCTGGCATAGTTAGAAATAATGAACCCACCCGTCAGGGGTAGAAAGGCCAGACCTGCATGTACGGCCGTATAATGCAATACATTCTGCAGATACAGACTGAGGACGAACACCGTGCCGTAATAGGCGTTGTTGACGATGACGCCCAGGAGCAGCAATACATTGAATGCGGCATTTTTGAAAAGTTCCAATGGGAGGATCGGGACCTTCGATCTTTTTTCTATCCCCAGGAAGAGAAGCATCGTGACGACACTGCCGATCAGGCAGGCAAGGATGAAGGGATGACGCCAGCCCAGGGAATGTCCTTCAATGATGCCCATGATAAGGGATGTGAGGGAGAGCATCCATAACAGCTGCCCTGAGATATCGAATCCCTGGCCGGGATGCCGTTCGCCGTCTTCAAGGCGGGTGCTCAGCAGTATGCCTGCCAGGCAAATGGGAATGTTTACGATGAATATGGCCCGCCAGCTGGTGACATGAAGGAACAATCCTCCCAGGATGGGCCCCGCGGCAATGGATATACCGCCGGCCATCGTCCAAAAGGCGACGGCATTTGCGCGTTGATCGGGCTGATGGGAAAAAGCCTGGTTGAGGATGGAAAGAGAGCTGGGTATCATGGTGGCGGCGCCCATTCCCTGCAGCGTGCGAAAGGCAATAAGGCTATTGGTATTCCAGGCCAGACCACATCCCGTGGAGGCAATGCCGAATAGTAATAATCCCAATTGGAACACGCGTTTGGATCCCAGCCGGTCGCCCATTCCCCCTGCCGACAACATGAGGGCTGCGAAGGCAATGGTGTAAGCATCCGCTATCCATTGCAGGGAGCTGATGCTGGCGGAAAAAGCCTTTGAAATGCTGGGAAGAGCTATGTTGACGATGGATACGTCCAGCTGCGAGACGACAAAAGCCAGGCTGGTGGTTGTTACAATAAAGCCGAACGAACGATTCTTCACTCCTATCTTTTGCACAAATTTACGTCAATAGGCGATAGATGATACCAGTGTATCCAGCTGCTGCCGCAGATGACGGGATATTTTCCCTGGCATGCCGTCTCCTACCGTCTGCCCGTCTATTTGTACTATCGGGATAATGTGTTTGGTGGTGCTCGTAATAAAAGCTTCCCGTGCGTTGCGTATATCGTCCAGTGACACCCGTCGCTCGGCCGTGGTATATGACTGCCGCGCCATTTGCAGTACTTTTCCCCGGATGACGCCTTTTAAAATATTCTCGGAAGGTGTGACCACTTCGTGGTCCTCTGTCACGATAAAGAAGTTGGAGCGAGGGCATTCGGAAACGAAGCCGTCCCGTTGATAAAGCACGTCATCGGCATTCCTGTCCCGTATATAGGGTTGCAGCCAGATGGCCATGAGATAATCGATGGTCTTTATATCCGGCATCTGTCGTATATGCGGATAGGTCACCAGGCGTAAACCTTTTTCAAAGGCATCGAGGGCGGGCGGCTCGAGCGGAGTTTGTATTATCACCAGATTGGGCCGGGAAAGGACATACCCGTCCGGTGAATAACCTCCTGTAAGGATGAGCTTGATGCCTGAATGACGGATATCGTTTTTATTTATTAATTGCCGTATTAATGATACTATCTCTTCTTTTGGCCTGACGGGAAGCCTTAACTGCGTGGCGGAATGCATGAATCGTTGTATGTGCTCTTCCAGGAACACAGGTGTGTGATGGAGGGCCTTGCAGAAATCAAAGATGCCATAGCCTCTTTGAATAGCGAGATCGTTGACAAGGAGAGCGGCTTTTGAGGCAGGGACAAATTCGTCGTTGATAAATACCAGCAATTCCTTCGTCATTTTATGCGATTGTATTTCTTTAGTATCGGGATCACTTTATCGATGGGGAGCGCTTCGACCGTCACGTTTTTCGGGCCCTTTGTCGTTTGGGCGGCCAGCAGGGAGTTGATGATCGCCTCTTCAGTCGCCTCGATCGCGGCTAGGAACAGGGGTGTGACTGCATCATTAGTTAGTACCCGTCCCGACTGCAGGGGATTGTCGGATTGATGGGGTATGCGTAGCGAGTCGTTCGTGCTAAAGGCGATGATATAGTCGCCGCTGCCGTTGGAGGCAATGCCACCTGTCTTTGCCAATCCCATAAAAGCCCTTTTTGCCAGTCTGCCCAGGTTGCGGCTGTCGAGGGGAGCATCCGTCGCCACCACTATCATACAGGAGCCATCCACGGGATCGTTGAGCTTGTCGCTCAGATAATATCGCCCCAGCTCCTTGCCCACAGGAACGCCATCTATTTGCAATACGCCTCCAAAGTTCGTCTGTACGATGACGCCTACCGTGTAGCCGCCCAGGGAGGCGGGTAATTTTCTGCTGGCAGTGCCGATGCCGCCTTTGAATCCAAAACAGGTAGTGCCTGTCCCCGCACCTACGCAACCTTCCTGTACGACGCCCGGGCGGGCTGTTTCGATGGCCTGCCAGACATCTTCCTTTCTTACATGCATGCCGCGGATATCGTTCAACTCACCGTCGTTGGTCTCGCCCACCACCGCATTGACAGAATAAACGTCCCTGTTGCCTTGTTGGCGGAGAGTGTATTCGACGACAGCCTGTACGGCGAGGCCTACACTAAGAGTATTGGTAAGGATGATGGGAGTCTCTATGTTACCCAGTTCCTGCACCTGGGTGCTGCCTGCCAGCTTGCCAAATCCATTGCCGACAAAGATGGCTGCGGGAACCTTTTGCCGGAAGATATTGCCGTCGTGGGGGAGGATGGCCGTGACACCCGTGTGGACCGAGTCGCCTTGATTGAGAGTGGCGTGGCCCACTTTTACTCCCGGTACGTCCGTGATGGCATTCCACTTTCCTGTCGAAAGAATGCCAATGTGAAGACCCAGCTCGCGGGCGCGTTTGTTCTGGGCGAATAGAGATTGACTCAATAGGAGTAAATAGCTTATTAAAACAATGCGCATGAAAGGAAGGTACGAGGAATTTATGAGAACTATATCTTCCCCGCCAGATGCGCTGCCACTTCGGCCAGGCGGTTAGAGAATCCCCATTCATTGTCATACCAGGATGCTATCGACAACAGGTTCCCCTGTCGGGCTGTCAGGGGGAGGTCCATCAGGGAAGAGTGCGGATCCCTGACGATGCGGGCGGAGGCCCATTCTTCTTCCAGCACGTCTATTACACCTTTGAGCGGGCCCGAGGCGGCCGCCTTGCGAAAAGCGTCATTCACTTCCTGGACGCTGCAATCCTTTTCCGTAACGAGGTTCAGCTCGGCGATGCTGCCCGTCCGGGTGGGTACGCGATAGGCCTTGCCGGTGATCTTAAGATCTTTCCAGATGAACTGTAATGCCCTTGCGGCGCCGGAAGAGGAGGGGATGATATTTTCGGCGGCCGCCCAGGAGTCGCGTCTGTCCTTCATCGGCTGATCCGTGAGAGACTGGGAGTTGGTATAGGAATGTACCGTGGAGAAAAGTCCGTATTGTATCCCGAAATTTTCCAGGATCACTTTGATAGGGACGGCCAGCGCATTGGTTGTACAGCTGCCCATGCTGATGATGTGATGTGCGGCGGGGTTGAACTGTTCGAGATTGATCCCTTTCAGCAACACGGCGTCGCAATCCGCCAGCGTTTTGCTGGGCGCGCTGACAAGCACATATTTAGCGCCCCTGTCGAGGTGCGCCTGTGCACCTGCGCGTACCGTAGCCCGTCCTGTACAATCCACTACGAGGTCGACACCCAGGGAACCCCAGTCGGGTATCTCTTTGGCGGCATTGTAGTAGGGGATCGTTCTATCGCCTATCTGCAGGCTGCCTGTCTTGCCGGACACCGGCTCATGCCAGCGGCCGTAGTTGGTATCCACCGCAAAAAGGGCGGCCAGTGTCGGTTCATCTTTGACATCCGAGACGGCGACGGGAACAAAGAGGCCTTTTTCGAGGCCGATGCGTAGGAACTGCCTGCCGATGCGGCCAAATCCGTGGAGTGCGATCTTTGCCATAGTGTTTTTCTCATAGGAACAAATTGTACCGGTGATTTGTTGACACGTGCGGAGAATGTGCAAACGGTTGCGCGCCATTTGAGTCAATTATTTTGTACCTTACTCATTCCAAGACGACTGTATGTCCGACGTGTTGTACCGCATACAATTTGCCAACGACCAGCTGGCGTTTAAAGAGCTATATGAAAAAAAGTTCTTTAAGCTGTTCCAATTTGCGCTGGCCTTTGTCAAAAGCCAGCTCGTTGCCGAAGAGATCGTAAACGACATATTCCTTAAGCTGTGGAACAAAAGGAACAAACTGAACACTATCGAAAATATAGATGTTTATTTATATGTCACTGTCAAGAATGCGTCACTCAATTTCCTCCGCCGTCCTGAAAAGAAGCATGTTCCCATCGACGAGATAGAGATCGAATATCTGCACGTCAATGTCGATCCTGCGTCTGTCCTCATCACCTCGGAATTGAGAAAGATCATCGAAAAGGCCGTCAACTCTCTGCCTCCCTGATGCCGCCTGGTATTCAAGCTGATAAAGGAAGACGCAAAGCAGCAAGAAGGCCGTCTACTTCGCCAAAGGCATTGGGAATATGCATTCGGCGGAACTGCTGCCCGATGGGAATATCGCGGCCGTGTCCAGCGACGGCAACTATATCATGATGTTCCGGATGGATACCACTTCGCTGCCGGGCACGATCACCTGGAAAAAGCGATTCCCCGACACCGCTCCGCACAACGTGGTCTGGGACAAGACAAGGCATGTGCTCTGGTCCGCCAGCGCCCATAAGCTGTATGCTTTTAGCTACAACAACGACTGTCACAGTCCCAGCCTGACCGCCGTGGACAGCTTTCCCTACCCGCCCCCAATGCCCATGACCTCTACCCCGTGTATGGGTCCACCGACAGCCTTTGGCTGACCACGGGCGGGAAGATCTGGAAGTTCAGCGCCGCCACCGACTCTTTTACCGCCGCCATTGCTACCATTACGGGTGTCAAAAGCATCAGCTCAGGACCGGCCGGATATCCTACCGTATATTTGCAGGCCATCAGCGATAGCGAGTGGTGGAACGACACCGTCAAAAATTTAGCCAATGGGCTGCCCGTCTGGCAGATGACAGGATTGGAGATCTATAAAGCGCGTTGGAAAATTACGGACGACAATATCTTTAGCTATCCAACGGGGGACACTTTAAAAGTATGTTATTAAAATATCTTATATCAACTATGCTGTGTGTCGCCGCCTGGCCTGACGCCGGGTGGTCCCAGCAGCGTATCGTGATGGCCGAGCAGGCAGAGCAGCGTATCGCCCTTGCCGACCTCTCAAGCCATCGCATCGTCTGGGAATGGAAGCCATCTGTTTCTGATGTGGATCCTGCCCATTGGAAGTGGTTTTCCAATCCCAGTGATGCCAAGCCTGTGTATGGCGACAGCTGTCTGCTGATCACCGCCTCCGGCGGCGGGGTAGCGTTGATACGCATCTCCGACAAAAAGACACTCTTCTATGCCTTTGCTGGCGGCAATCCTCATTCCGCGGAGCTTTTCCCCGACGGGAATATAGTGGTGGCATCCAGTACCGGCAACTATCTCACCCTGTTCCGGACCGACACAGCTGTCGTGGATAAGACGAGCTTTAGCAGCAGACTGTACATTGATTTTGGACACAATGTAGTCTGGGACCGCAAGCGGCAGCTTTTATGGAGCGCGGACCGGCATCAGCTAAAGACCTTTCGTTATAATTTCGATCATCGTCATCCGGCGCTGCAGCCTGTCGATTCCACGCTGCTGCCGGGGAGCCAGTATCACGACCTCTTCCCCATGCTGAAGGGCGATACGCTTTGGATGACCAATACAAGTCATGTGTATCAGCTTGACCTGGCGAGCCGCCGGTGGGTGGAGGCCGCCACTCCGCAAAAGGATGTAAAGAGCATTTCTTCCGGTGAGGGTTATCCTACCATCGTGGCTATCCCGCAGGAGCAGTGGTGGACTGATGAGATCAGGGACATCCATGGGAATATCCTTTTTAAACAAGCGGGTCTGAAAATATACAAGGCCCGCTGGCTTGTAGCCAACACCTTCAGCTATCCTTTGAGGCCATGAGGGACGGGTTTGTCCGGGCAACGGTAAATGAATATATTTGGCCGACGGACAAATGACCTTCACAATGTTTAAAAGACTGACCGGCACACTGATAGTAGCAGCATTTTCACTTTTTGCCCAAGCCCAGGACCTGACAATATGGGATATCCGACCCGCCAAAACATGGATGACAGAAGCCTATCCCATGGGGAATGGCAGCATCGGGGGGATGGTATTTGGGGGAATAGCCTACGAACATATACAACTAAATGAGATCAGCCTTTGGACCGGTGACGAGACCAATACCGGCGCCTACCAGGCCCTGGGCGATCTGTTCATAGACCTTTCGCATAAAGATACTTCGGAGACCTATCGCAGGTCGCTCGATCTGGGCAATGCCCTGCAGCAAATATCCTATACCGCGGATGGCGTGCAATACAGGAGAGAATATTTTTGCAGCCATCCCGATCAGGTAATGGTGTTGCATTTCACCGCGGACAGGAAGGGTGCTTATACGGGCGTCATACGATTGAAAGATGCGCATGTTGCCAAAACCAGCACTGAAGGTACGACCCTTGTCATCAATGGCGTGCTGGAGAACGGACTTCATTATGATGCCCGTGCCCTGGTGCGTGTCGAAGGTGGCGTTGTGATACCCGGCGCCGACAGCTGCGTACAGGTGCGCAATGCAGACGGGTTTACCATTTATTTCACCGCAGGCACTGACTATAGCAACCGGCGCAGCCAGCAATGGAGAGGACAGGACCCTACGGGAAGGGATCGCCGTATCCTGACGGCGGCGGCCGGTAAGGGTTTTGAGCTGCTGAAGTCACGGCATCTCTATGATTACAGGAACCTTTTTGGGAGAGTGTCCCTGCAACTGGGGAATACCTCCGCGTCAGCGCAGGCATTGCCTACCTATCAGCGACTGCTGAATTACAAAAAGGAGGCCGATCATGGCATCGAGACATTGCTGTTCCAGTACGGACGGTATCTGCTGATCAGCAGCTCCCGCAAGGGCGGACTACCCGCCAACCTGCAGGGTTTGTGGAATGAGAGCAATACGCCGCCCTGGCGCTCGGATTACCATTCCAATATCAATATCGAGATGAATTACTGGCTGGCGGAGCCAACCAATCTTTCGGAATGTCATTTTCCGTATCTGGAATATATCAACAGCATGCGGGAGGTGAAGAAGGAACATACCAGCAAGGAATATCCCGGTGTGCGGGGATGGACCGTGCGAACCGAGAACAATATCTTCGGCGGTGAAAGCTTTTTATGGAATACGCCCGGCAGTGCGTGGTATGTTCAGGCCATCTGGGAGCACTATGCTTTTACCAGGGACAAGGCCTGGCTTGGCAGTTTTGGCTATCCTATTTTGAAAGAGATCGTAGAGTTTTGGGATGACCATTTGAAGCGTCGTCCCGACGGAACGCTGGTCTCTCCCATGGGCTGGTCCCCGGAACATGGACCTACGGAGGATGGAGTGACCTATGACCAGGAGATCGTCTACGACCTTTTCACGAACTATATCGCCGCAGCGGATACCCTGCATATCGACAAGGCTTACAGGGATCATGTCGCCGACATGCGTGAGCATTTGTTAAAGCCCCGCATCGGCAAATGGGGGCAGCTGCAGGAATGGGAGACAGACCGTGACGACCCCAAGGACAACCATCGTCATGCATCCCATCTGTTCGCGCTCTATCCTGGTAAACAAATCAGCGTTAACAAGACACCCGAACTGGCAAATGCCGCAAAGGTGAGTTTGCAAGCAAGGGGAGATGTTTCCACCGGATGGTCCATGGCCTGGAAGATGAATTTCTGGGCGCGGCTCCAGGATGGGAATCATGCGTATACCATCTTAAACAACTTTATCACCCTCGTGGGGGGCTCCGGCGTGGACTATAACGAAGGGGGAGGTATCTATGCCAACCTGCTCTGCGCGCACCCTCCTTTCCAGATAGACGGCAATTTCGGATATACGGCGGGGACAGCCGAGATGCTGCTTCAAAGTCAGACCGACGAGCTGCAACTTCTTCCCGCCCTGCCCGATGGATGGGCGGATGGGGAAGCCAGGGGGCTAAAGGCAAGAGGCAACTTCGAGATCACGGACATGCAATGGAAGAATGGGCATATCGTCCGGCTGATCGTCCGAAGCCTGTCCGGCGGCAACTGCTTTATACGCGTACCCAATGCATTGAAGGGCGCGGGGTTGTCGAAAGTGTCTGATGCGGGCGGTCAGTGGAGATATAGATTCTCCACCAGGGCCGGGGGGATGTACAGCTTTACTTCCCTTTAGCGTTTTCTGACTCCACGGACTTTTTCAGATCGGGGTGATAAGAGTAGAGGACATCCAGGTTCTCTTCACTGAGATAATTGCTGTCCTTCGCCTCGCGGATCAGGTGGACCGCCTTGTCGTTCTCATGGGTATAATAATAGGTCTCCATCAGCTCCACCGTACCCTTTTTGAACCGGGGCATATTTGCATGAAGCCGTTCAAAGCATTCGCGGCTCCGGATGGTATCTTTCAGCAGCAGGTAGATCACGCCCCGCTGGTAGTCCTGGTAAGGGTCCTTGTCGATGAGCGAGTCCAGCTTGTTGACTGAATTCAAGGCCATGACGTAATCTTTTTGCAGGAAATAGGCGTCTATCATCATCAGGTACATGTTGGGGTCTTTTGGGAAGAGGGACCGGTATTCGCTCAAGGCCTGGATATACCGGTCGTTATCCAGCTTGGAGCAAAGCTGGATATGGACAAGCTGATAGGCTTTCTCTTTTTTTATCGGATCCGGCAGCTCATCGAACATTTTGAGCGCTTTTTCATTTTCGTCCTGGGCCATGAGACTTTTGATGGTCTTGACCTTGTCGATCTTTGCCAGGTCTTCTTTTGGCATATTTTGATTGGTCAGCTGCAAGGCATCCGCGATGGTCTTGCTAAGGTTTTCGCCGCTTATATATATGAATACGTCCGCGGCTTTGATCGCGTCGTCTCTTTTGACCAGCTCATAGTCGTGGTAATTTACGCCGCCCTTTCCATACTGGCGGAAGAGGATATGTTGTTTTTTATCTTTTTCGTATTGTTTTATCATCTCGTAGGTGCCTTCCTTGCCCAGGGCGTCGATGACCGCCTTGCCGTACTGGCCTTGCTGAAAGCCCTGAATGGCGCCCTTGATCAGGGCCTTGCTCATGAACAGGCCTCCTTCGCTGGATATCCTGCGGGAAAGCTCCTTCTCGTCGAATATGTTATTGAGGACGGAGTAGTCGTGATTGGCGGCAGAGTACTCGATGCGGTGGGCCAGCTTCAGGGCTTCCTCCTTGCTGACGGGTTTTTCGGGCATGGAACAGGAGCAGAAATAGAGGGCAGAGGTGAGCAGGCATGCATAGAATAGGCGGTTCATAGTATTGATTTTGAGGGGAAAATAATAAAAGAACCCAGCAATTGCAAGGTATTTTACTAAATCCGGATTAAATTCACAGATGCAACGAATAATGCGACCCCTCATCATCTTACTATTATTTTTCTTTACAGGAGACACCGGCTTTTCACAATACCAGCCGGACAGGAAACTGGAGGAAAAGCTAAGAGCGCTGACCGACACATTTCATGGAGTTGCGGGTGTATATGTCCGCAATCTGCGTACCGGCAGGGAGGCTGCCGTTAACGCGGATACCGTGTTCCCTACCGCCAGCATTATCAAGGTGCCTATACTGGTAGGAATCTTTGACAAGATCCAACAGGGGGAGTTCAAGTATCATCAGCCGCTGGTATACCGGGACTCCATGTCCCGGAAGGGGTCGGGGCTTATGCAATTCTTCAGAGATTCTACCGTCACCGACCTGCAGACAGCCATTACCCTTATGATCACGCACAGTGACAATGCTGCTGCCGTTTGGTGTGAGCGGCTGGCCGGGGGCGGAGCTGCGATCAATGCCTGGCTGTCCGCACATGGGTTTGAGCATACCCGTCTGAATGCCCGTACGGCAGGAAGGGAGCAGGCCCGTCAGCAATTTGGATGGGGGCAGACCACGCCCCGGGAGATGGCGCGCCTTGTCACCATGATCCGGAATGAGGAAGTGGTCAGTCCCGCTGCCAGTCAGACCATGTATCGTATCATGACGCATGTGTTCTGGGATGAATATGCGCTTAGCAGCCTGCCGCCTTATGTGCAGGCGGCTTCCAAGCAGGGGATGGTGGATGACAGCCGGAGTGAGGTGGTGCTGGTGAATGCGCCTCATGGGGATTATGTGTTTTACGTAGCTACGAAGAACAATAAGGATCAGCGCTGGGTTCCGGAGAATGAGGCCTGGCAGCTGGCGAGGAAGGTGTCTGCGCTGTTATGGGATTATTTTGAACCCAGGTCGAAATGGAAGCCGGCGGAAGGGGCGGAGAAGCTTTGGTATTAACAATAGGACTGGGTAAAGAATTGCACACCTGCCGGGTGACCATGAGGAGCGGAGGGCTGGCAAGTGAATTGAGGCGTATCTTCAAAAATGATCTGTTATGAAAAATGCAAATACGAGCACCGAGTTGAAGCTGAAGGGCAATTGGAATGAGCTAAAGGGCAAGGCTAAGCAACGCTGGGCCAACCTTACGGATGACGATCTTAAATACGAAGAAGGAAAAGAGGACGAGCTATATGGCCGGATCCAAAAAAGAACAGGCCAGACAAAAGAGGAAGTAAAGAAATGGATCGACAGCCTATAGCTGCAATTTCGTATCTTCAAGACGACATGACTTACTACCAACACATCGTGCTGGACTTGCATCGACGTCTTTATCCCAATGAGGATATCACGGCCCGGGTTATACAGGCTAAAAGGTATATCGACCAGCATTATTACCTGGCCTTAAGTCTTGACAAGATGGCCGGCGAAGTCTTTCTATCCAAATTCCATTTTATCCGCATTTATAGAAAATACTACGGCAAGACTCCCTATGCCTATCTGAAAGAAGTCCGGCTGAGCCGGGCAACAGCGCTTTTGCGGAGCGGCATGCCTATAAAAGATGTCTGCTATGCGGTAGGGTTTGACAGCATTCCTTCCTTTACCCGTCTGTATAAAGAATGGGCCGGTACTTCTCCGGCCCGGTACCAGCGACGGATGATCTTACGGACATCCGGGGCAAACAACTTGAGCAATTCCTGATAAAAAAGTCTCCGGGTAATTGGCCATCTTTATAAAAAAACAAGCATTATGAAGATCAGGCTGACCAGCATCCCTGTGAAGAATCAGGATAAGGCGCTCCGTTTCTATACGGAAATATTGGGTTTTATAAAAAAGACTGAGGTACCTATGGGCGAGCACAAATGGCTTACCGTCGTCTCGAAAGAAGAGCCCGATGGGGTAGAGCTGCTCCTGGAACCCATGGGATTTGCTCCTGCGGCAGTCTATCAAAAAGCGCTGTTCGAGGCGGGGATACCTTACACCGCCTTTAATGTGGACAATATAGAAGAGGAATACCAGCGGCTGGAAAAGAAAGGCGTGGTATTCAGCATGAAGCCGACTCCTATGGGGCCTGTCACCATCGCGGTATTCGACGACACCTGCGGAAATAATATACAGATGGTACAGGTATAGGAACAAATGTTAAAATCAACGGACCCTGCTGGGACAATCAGTTCAATACGACTATCTTTATGGGTGAAATTTTTGCAAAAAACGCTATTGATTTTTATAAGGCAAATATTTACGAATACCCATTTTATCAGATACGTATTGGTTACCGCAATGGTGCTGCTGGCCTGCACCGGTGAGGATGTTTTTGGCCAGGTGGAGGTGAAGGGCACCGTTTATGACAAGACCCGGTATTTCGCCATGCAGGGGGTCAGCGTGATGGGCACATCAGGTCAGGGCACTATGACCGACTCATTAGGACGTTATGCCATTCGCCTGCCCGTCACGGACTCCATTTATTTTTCGTATCTGGGTAAACACACTGCCAGATTCCCCGTCAAGGGAGTAATGCCAGGATTTCCTATGGATATAAGCCTTGCCGTTACCATCGACAGTCTCCCGCTTGTGGTGGTAAGACCCAAAGTCCATCGCTATGATTCGCTGGCCAACCGGGACGAGTATCGAAAGGTCTTCGATTATCAGCCGGACTATCTTACGGGAAGTGGCGGCATCAGTCTCGACATGCTGCTCAGCGGTAAGAAGAATCGCCGGATGCTGGCCCTTCAGCGTCGTCTGATAGAGGATGAGCAGGATAAATATGTGGACTATCGATTCAACAGAAACCTGGTACGGAAGATCACCGGACTACAACGTCCGGCTCTCGATACATTTATGCGTATGTACCGGCCGAGCTATGAGTTTATTCTCAATTGCGAGAACGACTACGAATTTTATAAATACATAAAGGATTGCGGATTGTATTTCTCCCACACCTGGATGAGGGAGCATGCTTTTGTTCGTCCTTATTTCAGAAAAGACTTCATCTGCTGAAAGGCCCCGACGAACTGTTTATCTATTGTTCGTATGTGGCCACGCAATATTACCGCAAGGTCTTTCCCTATTTGCAAAAATTTTTCCCAATACTGGACAGCTCGGGTGGCTGCTGGTGATGTTAACTCTTTGTTAGGTAGTCGATTGTAATATTGGTATGCCAATTGGATTCACTTATTCGGTTTTTCATAGGATATTGGATTTAAAGACGGGAGTGTATTTCTATACTGCTCCTTTTTTTTTACGATTACTTTCCTTTATGACGCATAGCCGCCATGCCCTTGCTGTTGCTAAAGTCGCTATTAATTAAAAGCAGTGTTGTTCATCTTTAAACTTAGATGTATGAATCCTGAAGGAACAGTAGAGACCCCTACCCAAGCCGAACCCAAAGTTTCGCTCCACGACATTGTCAGTCAGCTGATCACCAGTCTGCAGCCCCTGGCCGTCAAACGTAACAACATCTTATTGAATGATATTCCCAGGGACCTGTCCATGGAGGTGGATCGGCATATGGTAGCCTATGTGCTGTCGGGTCTGGTGAATAGCGCCGTCAACAGTACGGAAAATCAATGTATTCATATTGAAGCCGTCCTGGATAATGAGCATCGGATGCTGCGGGTAAAGGACCTCCATACGCAGGTGTATCATACGATGGAGATCCTGGGGAATTGATGATATGCGGCAGCGTCCTTTGCTATTGAGAATATTCAGGCGGGAAAGGACAATTCTTTATGCCTGATTTGCCCCTCATTTACGAGGTAGGACAGGTCCCTGTAGGCGCCATTAGTGGTTTACCCTGAATTCGGAAATTACTATTTTTTATTTAGCCTGTAAATCAATTAGTTAAGCTTTTGAAGGCCTTTTTTTCTGTACTATTTTCTCCAAAAAAACGTTTATATTTATATGACGAACCGGTGGTTCGTTCTGTACCGAAAACTTAAGGCTTGAGGCCAGTGCCGAAAGCCTAATAATCCGAACCCAGTACCCTAATTTGAAAACGTATGAAACACGTAGATTATCTGTATTTCAACATCTACAACTACTTCTACAAAGTCAGCCAGTACCGGCCCAGCTTTAATCCCCGCATGCAGGCAATGTATCTGTTTGCCCTTGGCTCAGGGGGATGGCTTTTGTTGTTAGAGTCGCTGTATTTACACTTTGTAAAACATGCCCGGTTTGAATCACGCGGTCAATCGGCCCTGTTTGCCGGCTCTCTTTATTTCCTTACTGCCCTCTTGTTCCATTACATCTTTATTATTAAGGATCGGGACTTGAAGATATTCGGGAAGTATGAAGAGCTGTCCAGCAGGAACCCGAAAAGCAAATGGCATCTGGTCATTTCGCTGGCCGTCCTTTTCCTGCCATACCTGGCATTGATATCACTTGCCATTTTTTACCCCCGGCACGGACAGTAACTGATATATTGGCTACAGCTGCTGATCTTTCAGTGACCCTGTGATGCATTTTCCATTGAAGCTCCAGGTGGGAAGCCTTTATTGCATTCTCGGATTTTATACCAATAACCCGGACTTCGCCTGTCATGAGGCGGAGTCCCTTTTTTCTAATCCTCGAGCCTGTAGACGATGGGCTGTTTGCAGTAGCTGTCCACGGGAATACCTCCTTGTATTGCTGGCTCCCATCTGGGCGCCTTTCGTATCACACGGACGGCTTCTTCGTCCAGCCGCCGGTCGACGGACTGCACCACCGACAGGTCGGCCACCTTACCGTCCTTTGTTACCATAAAGACGACAATAACCGTCCCCTGGATCTCTTTTTTAACGGCGGATTTGGGATATTTCAAGTTCTCGTTCAGGAACTGCAGGAATCCGGAAGCGCCACCCGGAAATTCAGCGTTCTTCATAAAGACCGTTGCCGCTTTATTGGGCCTGCCATCCTCCAGAAAGAATTCTGCCGAGGCCTGGTGGTCTTTGGCATAAATGGCCTTGCCTGATAGCTTGCCATTGGGATAATAGGCCATCCACTGACCGTCCTTTTCACCCTGCCGGTAGGTCCCTGTTATCTGAACCGAACCATCGTCATAATAAAAGGTCTCTGAACCGTCCTCTTTATTATTGGCAAAGTTGCAGGTATGGATAACCTTGCCACCCCTCCCGTACCATTTAAACTCGCCTTTACGAATGTGCTGGGAGTCGTCCATATACAATCCCGTCATTTGAGGCTTACCGGATAAAAAGTGGTCCGTCACCTGCCAGCCGGAATCCGTTCGTGTCTGTGTGCGGTAGTAGCCTGCTCCCTGGCGGGAGGAAATCTTTTGCCATCCGACGTCATACCAGGTAGTGTCCTGGGTAAAGCCCATTGGAGCAAAATAGCATAAGTAAAGGGTAAAAAGGAAAAGGTGTCTGAAGGGGCGCATGAGGTTAAAAGTTATGTAAGCACAAAGAACGAAAAAAAGATGAATTTATTCATATGTAAGCCAACTACAACGTTTGCGTTCAATGAGCAGCTTGATACAATCGACGACTGGGAGCAATTTTCTGAATATTTCGACAAATCCAATAATGACTTCCTGCGGAAATTAAAAGAGAACAATCCTACGCTGACGGCGGCGGATCTCAAGCTTTGCGCTTATCTGCGGCTCAGCCTTTCCACCAAGGCCATTGCCGACCTGCTAAATCTCTCTATCAGGGGCGTGGAGAGCAGCCGGTACCGGCTGAGAAAGAAACTGTCGTTGTCCAACGAGGTATCTCTGTTCGACTTTGTAGGAAGATATTAGCCAAAATGCCGTAATTTAATATCCATGAGCAAATTCTTTTTTATTGTCGCGTTGCTATATGCGATAAACGTTCATGCACAGACTCCCCCTCATTTCGAATTGAAGGATGGCAAATATCAATTGACAATGGAAGGAGCCATCCATTTTGCAGACCTGCCTTTGCGGTGCATGCAGCGGGAGTTCCCTTACAAGACGGGGGTCACCTATCCGGACAGCAGCCTGGCGGTGAAGCCGCGGTTGTATCATCCCGCCTTTTATGGTTGTTTTGACTGGCATAGCGATGTGCATGGGCATTGGATGCTGGTGCGGCTGCTGAAGCTGTTCCCGGGAATGCCGCGGGCGGCTGAGATCCGACAAAAGCTGGAAGAGAACCTGTCGGCGGAAAATATCCAGGGGGAGATGAAGATATTTACCATGAAGGATAACAAAAGCTTTGAGCGTACCTATGGATGGGCATGGCTGCTGCAATTGCAGAGCGAGCTGGACAAATGGGATGATCCGCTGGGGAAGAAGCTGAGCAGCAATGTGGCGCCGCTGGCCCGGCAGATAGCCGGACTCTTTGTCGAGTACCTTCCAAAAATGAACTACCCCGTAAGAGTAGGCGAGCATACCAATCTGGCGTTTTCGTTGAGACTGGCCTGGGATTATGCCGTGCTGGAAAAGGACGAGGCGTTGAAGAATATCATTCTGCAGACTGCCATGCGATTTTATGCGCATGATGTGAATTACCCTATCGGATGGGAGCCCGGAGGAAATGATTTTTTAAGCCCTGGTCTGGAGGAGGCGGATCTGATGTGGAGGATACTGCCGGAGGCGTCCTATCAGAGCTGGATAAGGAAGTTCATGCCATCGCTGGCTGGTCCCGGCTTTAGTCTGGAGCCTGGAAAAGTGCAGGACAGGACGGATGGGAAGCTGGTGCATCTGGATGGTCTCAATTTGAGCAGGGCGTGGGATCTTTATGGTATTGCCCGGCATCTCCCTGCCAACAAGGCCCGTCTGTATAAGGTGGCCAACCAGCATCTTGCGGAGGCGCTGCCGAATGTGGCCAGCGGAGATTATATGGGGGAACACTGGCTGGCAAGCTTTGCGGTGTATGCGCTCACCATGCAGTAGGACGAAATTTTTTCAGCATTCCGAACAAAAAGTCATTAAAAAATGACAGGATTACATTTTGACGCCGTCTGGCATTGACCTTGTGGTGTCTGTTGTACAACCAAATCAAAAGGAGGTTATTATGACAAACATTATCAAAAAAGACAACCGCCAGCCGGCAACTTTTGGAAGTGTTGTTGACCAGATCTTCCATAATAATCTTAGCCGGATTTTCGACGATGCACTCTGGGGTTTCGATGGTCTTCAAAACCGTAGTCAGCTGCCTGTAAACATCCGTGAAACGGATAAGACCTATGAAATGGAGGTTATCGCTCCCGGACTACGGAAGGAAGATATTCAATTGAATGTCGCAGGTGATCTTTTAACTGTGTCATTCGACAGAAAAGAAGAAAAGAGCGAAGAGAACAAGAAAAATGGATGGTTGCGCAAGGAGTATGGCGTGCGTTCCTTCAGCAGGAGCTTTACGCTGGACGACACCGTGAATGCCGATGGGGCCTCAGCCCACTACCAGGACGGTGTCCTGTATGTCAGTCTGCCAAAGAAGGAGCACGCTCAACAGCTGTCACGTACCATCCAGGTACAATAAACTGGCACAGTAGCTTTTTGAGGCAGGATAGTATTATCCTGCCTTGTTTTGTTTAAAGGTATGCATTATGAGAACTACCTTTTATATCGTCGTGAATATGAAGAAAGGGAAGACTTTCGAGGCTTTCGGAAAGTTTTTTATTGGTAATGACCGGGCTTTTGCGTATCAGCTCTTTTCCAGGCTGGAGGGGAATGAGTCGGTGCAGGAGTCGGATATTCTTCACCTGGACCTGATGGAGACCGCGGATGGGTTGCCCGTCAATATGAAGGTGATCAACTGCAGGCTGGATCAGCTGGCAAATAATTGCCGCATCATTACCAAAGAATTATTCAAGGCGAAAAACCTGGAAGAGATGGAATAAAAAAGCATCGTTATTCACGATGCCTTTTTACTTAGTAATCCATTCCCATGCCGGGCGCGGCTGCAGGGACGGACGATTCTTTTTTCGGCCTGTCTGCAATGACACATTCCGTAGTCAGGAGCATCCCGGCGATGGATGCTGCATTCTCGAGTGCGATCCTGGAGACCTTCGTCGGGTCGATGACGCCTGCCTGGATGAGACTTTCGTATTGACCCGTACGTGCGTTGTAGCCATAATCATCTTTGGCCTCTTTTACTTTTTGCACGACGACGCTGCCCTCCAGTCCGCCATTGCCCACGATTTGACGCAGCGGTTCTTCGATGGCCCGTTTTACGATGGCAATCCCTGTATTCTCATCTGTATTGGCTCCCTTCAGGCTGTCGAGTGAGGCAATGGCCCGGATATAGGCTACGCCGCCGCCGGGTATGATGCCTTCTTCAATAGCAGCGCGGGTAGCATGCAGCGCATCGTCTACACGGTCTTTTTTCTCTTTCATTTCAACCTCTGTCGGCGCACCGACATACAGAACGGCTACACCGCCGCTGAGCTTGGCCAGGCGTTCCTGTAATTTCTCCTTGTCGTAGTCGGAAGTGGTCGTGCTGATCTGGGCTTTGATCTGGCCCGTTCGGGCGGTGATATCTTCTTTTTTTCCTTTGCCGCCAACGATGGTAGTGTTCTCCTTGTCGATGGTGACCGCATCGGCCCTGCCCAGCAGGTTGAGATCGGCATTTTCCAGTTTATAGCCCTGCTCTTCGCTGATGAGGACACCGCCTGTGAGAATGGCAATATCCTGCAGCATTTCTTTTCTTCTGTCCCCGAATCCGGGCGCCTTGACGGCGGCTACTCTCAGGGTGCCACGGAGCTTGTTGACTACCAGGGTAGCCAGGGCCTCACCGTCCAGATCTTCGGCAATGATGAGCAAAGGACGTCCGCTCTGTGCTATTTTTTCCAGCAGCTGCAACATGTCCTTCATGACGGAGATCTTTTTATCACAGATAAGGATATAAGGATCCTCCAGCTCAGCCTGCATTTTTTCCGAATTGGTCACGAAATAGGGGGAGATATAGCCTCTGTCAAATTGCATGCCTTCCACTACTTCCACCGTAGTAACGGTACCTTTGGCTTCTTCCACTGTTATGACTCCTTCCTTGCCTACTTTTCCAAAGGCCTCGGCAATAAGCTTTCCGATGTTCTCATCATTGTTGGCGGATATGGCAGCCACCTGGCGTATCTTATCGCTGTCGTTGCCGATGGTCTTCGACTGAGTGCGCAGATGTTCTACGACAGCGGTGGAGGCGCTATCGATGCCACGTTTGATGTCCATGGGATTGGCGCCGGCTGCTACATTCTTCAATCCTTCGCTGATGATAGCTTGTGCCAGCACTGTAGCAGTGGTAGTTCCGTCACCTGCTATATCGGCCGTCTTTGAGGCCACTTCTTTTACCATCTGCGCGCCTATGTTCTCGATAGGATCTTCCAGCTCGATGTCTTTTGCTACGCTGACACCGTCCTTGGTGATCGTGGAGGCGCCGAATTTCTTTTCCAGCACCACATTGCGGCCCTGAGGTCCGAGGGTAACCCTAACGGCGTTGGCAAGAATATCCACGCCCTTTTTCACTTTGTTACGTGCTTCCGTATCAAAGAAAAGCTGCTTTGCCATAAAGATTTGATTTTTGGTTTTCAGATTGGTTTGATAAACAGTGGAAAGCCCTTACAATACAGCAAGGATGTCCGACTCGCGCATGACGAGGACGTTTTCGCCATCGAGCGTGAGCTCTGTGCCGCTGTATTTCCCATAGAGGATAGTATCACCTTTTTTTACGGTAATAGGTTCATCCTTTTTGCCGGGTCCGGCTGCGATGACGACGCCGCGTTGGGGTTTTTCTTTGGCTGTGTCGGGGATGATAATGCCGCCGGCTGTTTTCTCTTCTGCTTTTGCCGGCCTGACGATGACCCTGTCATGGAGAGGGGTGATCCTGGTCTGCTGTGACATAATTTTATGATTTTGATTTAATAAAAAGCAAATTCATCAAACTACAGTTAAGGCGCCATCAAGCTGTATGCCAGCCCTAAAAAATGAAAATATTTCAGGGAAACACTGTCAATTTGAGATGTCAAAATTTCGGCCCGGAAGGGAACTTATGTTTGCGGCTCCTATACAGCTGCTGATGATCCGCATTGCCACGGAGAGCTCATTGGCGCCGCTGCTACCCAGGCGGGGTCAATATCGGCAATGCGTCAGGCGCATTTTTTGGAGGGCTGCCCATCCCCTCGGGTTTTGGCTATAATTCGCCCGCCCTGGTGGGAGCCGTCATGGCGGTAGTGGGAATCTTTTTTGCGAGAATGATGGCCAGCATGACAACGAACAGGAACAGCGGGAATGCCAGTCCCGCCCGGAGTCCAAGTCCATCGGCCAGGTAGCCGATGACAGGCGGGCTTACGAAGAAGCCGCTGTAACCAATGGTACTGGCGATGGCAATGCCCGCCGCTGGTTCGATCCCTTTGATATTGCCGGCGGTGGAATAGGTCATGGGCACCACGTTGGAAAGACCGATGCCCACCAGGAAGAAGCCCATCAGCACGGTGGGAGCAGACGGCAGGAGCAACGCTTCCGACATACCGATAATGGCGGCAAAGCAGCTGAAGAGCAACATAAACCGTCGTCCCATCCTGTCGATGAAATAATCCCCGAAGAGACGGCCAATGGTCATGGCGGTGGCAAATGTGCCTACGGCCAAGGCGCTGAATGCTTTTGTCCTGCCAACTACCGTATGCATATAAATGGCCGACCAGTCCACCATCGAGCCTTCTCCCGTCATGCCGCAATATCCAATGATGGCAATCATCCAGATGAGGAAGGGTATCCTTTGCCGCCGTGCCCGGGACTCTTTTATTGTTGTATTCCCTGTCTGATTTCCCAGGATGACGGAGGACACGGCAGCCAGTGCGATGATACTGGCTATCGCCATATAGATAAGATGGAAACGCAGGGGGTAATGATAGTTGGCGAACAGCGCACCCGAGCCGGCTCCAAGGGCCATGCCAATGCTAAAGGCAGCATGGAAGGAGGACATGATAGTTTTTTTATATTTTCTTTCGACGAATACCGCCTGCCCGTTCATTGTTATATCCATCGCCCCGGAAAAGAATCCTGTCATGAAAAAGCTCATGCGACCTACCCAGACATTTTGTGAGTAAGGAATAAGAGGGACGACGCAACAGAATAGCAGACCCGTATAGATGGTAAGCTTTCCGCTGTTGTACCGGGTAGTCAGCCAGCCGGTGATGGGCATGGCCACCAGCGCGCCGATGGCAGTTGTAAAGAGCATTGTGCCCAATGTGCTGTTCGACACATTGAAATAGTCCTTTAGCTCAGGCAGGCGGCCTGTACAGTTGGCGTATAAAAAGCCATTGACGAAGAAGAAGACGACTATTGCTATTCTATATGCGAGATTTGGGTTCCTGTTCATATAGCAAATATCACAGTCGTATCGCTGTGTCAGTTTCAGCAGTTTTTCCAAAAATTATACTAAATTGTCATTATTGACGGCGTAAAAGACAATCAAGTTCATGAAAAAAGCAAATCTGGAGAAAATAGAGCCTGCTGAAGGCTCTTCCTTTCATATGGCCTATAACAAGGCTCCCCTGTTGTGTCACCAGGATTTCTGGCATTTTCATCCTGAGTTCGAGATCGTATACGTGCCGCATGGGAAGGGAAAGCGTTTTGTGGGGGACAGGATCAGTGAGTTTACGGATGGGGACCTGGTGTTGCTGGGACCCAACATACCGCACAATGCTTTCAATTTTGGATTCGAATCCGCTGGATATGAGGAGTATGTCATCCAGTTCAGGAGCGAGCACATTGCAGAGATGACGGATAGCTTTCCGGAGTTTTCCAGGATAGCCCGGCTCCTGGCGGGGGCAGAGACAGGGATAGCTGTTACGGGTGAAGCCAAACACCGTATCGGGAGCCTGATCAAAGAGATGTACCGGATGAATTCCTTTTTCCGATTGATGCAGCTGTTCTTTGTCCTGCGGGAGATGTCGCTGTTGCCCCAGGTGGAAGATCTCGAAGCAAAAAAATTCCTTTCTGTGGATGCGGTGCATGTCCGGCGTATCGGCATGGTGTATCAGATCATACAAAGGGACTATCAGCAGGAGCTTTCGACCCGGCAGGTGGCGGATGAGCTGGCGATGACGGAAAGTTCGTTCTGCCGTTGGTTCAGGCACACTACCGGTAAGACCTTTAAGCAGGCATTGACGGAAATGAGGATTCAAAAGGCTTGTGCGTTGCTGACACATTCGGACCAGTCCATTGCCAGTGTGGCATCGATGGCGGGATTCAATAATATATCGTTGTTCAACCGATTTTTCAAGGATATTGTACAAATGACCCCTAACAGGTACAGGAAGTCCATTGGGGTGAAGATGACGATCGCCTGCCTGTTCCTTGTATTCCTGTTGAGCCAGTTACTGACAGCGCAGACTGTGCTGGGACAGCTTCCTGTTATTAAAGCAAGCTCTAAAAAAGTATCCATCAACGATGGCGGCTACCTGGATAAGGATGTCTGGAACCTCAACCCAAAGTTCCGGCCGGATGTTTATACCGCGGACAGGACACGACAGGCCAAATGGGTGACCTTCTATACAGACATCGACTCCATAAGGGTCAAGGTGAAGCGGGGGACAAAATTTGATTTTATCATACTGCTGAATGGGACAGACTCCTGTTATACACGGATCGCCAGCGCCATACCTTCTGTGAATGCTGCTCCTGCAGATGTTGTTGCAGAGGATACCATTCCTTTTGAGCTCACTGCCTACAATGCTATCAAGGTGAGAGCTTTGATCAATGACAAGGATACGCTGAACCTGCATTTCGATGTAGGCTCTTTCAGCATTCATACAATAAAGAAGCTCGATAAGGTGTATAAGCTGCAGATGGGGACGATGATCCTGAACAATCCGGAAATTGGCCATACTGCTCTGACAGCGCATGATATGGATGGAAGATTTGGATGGGACCTGTTCGAGGGGCGGCAGGTAGAGATCGACTATGACAGAGGGCTTCTGATCATACACTCAAAGTCTCCCAGGGGTTTAAAGAGCTATGCCCGAATGCCTCTTCAATTTATACGCTCGTATGTATGTATAAAGGGAAGTTTTAAAAAAGAGAATAAGGTGTACTCCGGTGACTTTATGCTGGACACCGGATCGGACCAGGCAGTCATTGTCGACAGTGTTTGGGCCAGCCGGGGAGATTTTCCCAGGGATTTGCCACTTCTTCGGAGCACCGTGCTCAAAGATCCGAGAGGAGCCCAATATAAGACGCGGGTGGTGCTGGCTCCGAAGATGAAGATCGCCAAGTTTGAGCTCGACAGCGTTCCGACGATGGTGTTAGGTAGTCTCAATCCCACGCATATGAAGCTGAATCTTTTGGGAAATGATCTTTTGAAGCGATTCAATATCATTCTGGATTTTCAACACGACTATTTATATCTCAAGCCGAACAAATTGATGGGAGTACGATACAGAGAGCAGTCATGAGGAAAATAATCCCCATTTTCTTTTGATAAATAAATGCTTACTATTTGATTACGTTGTATGATATGCGATGGCATGTAGTTTGAAAATATATGGGTAAAGAGAACCCATGAAAAAGATCCTGGTTATTTTTGCTGCTGCGATATTATTTGCGGCGGTAGAGGTGAATGCACAATCTACCGAGATCACGCCCGGGAATTCCTGGTTGAAGTTAGGCGCTAATCTGGGCGTGCCTGTCGGGAATGCTTCCAATTACAGTGGATTTACAGCTGGTCTTGAATTGAAAGGGCAGGTGCTGGAGACCGACCATTTGGGCGTTGGTTTGACCACGGGCTACGATCATTATTTCGGGAAGAATGGTTTTAGTGGTTTTGGAACCATACCGTTGGGTGCGTTCCTCCGTGTCTATCCGCAAAGTAAAGGATTCTTTTTGGGAACGGACCTTGGTTATAGTTTTTTGACGGGCGCCAATGGGGCCAAGGGGGGTTTTTATATCAAGCCCCAGCTAGGGTATCACAACTATGACTGGAATGTATTTGCATATTACAATGACATTGTCCGTAGTGATGAAAATGGCGGTAGCATCGGTAGTGTAGGCATCGGGGCTACCTATAATATCCGATTTAGCAAATAGTTTGTCGGGACCGTCCCTGGAAATGTGAAACCTTCCGCTTTGCGGGAGGTTTTTTTATTAAAGTAATTTTCGGAGCAGGTAAAGTATCAAAGAGAGCACCAGGCTGGCGATCAGCATCGTTGTAATGGGGATATATAAGCGAAAGTTCTCCCTCTCTATCCGGATGTCACCTGGCAGACGGCCCAGCCAGTGGAGCTTATCGTGAAAAAAGTAGATGAGAACACCGACAATAACAATGGCCCCACCGATGAAAAGCAGAAATATGCCTGTTGTCTTGTTCATTTGTCAAAAATAGAAGAAATTATGCAACTATGAACGAAACACAGCAGGACATACTCAACGACTTTATTGAACAGCCCAAACCGGCCACGATTGGGAAGAGAGTGGGAGCAGCGATCATCGACGGTATAATTCTTATTATTGTTTTTGTTGTGCTCGAGGAAGGGAGGGGTGGTCAGACTATGCCGGGGGGTAAATTTATAAGGATACATAAATCCTATATTCTAGCCGTGGCCAGCATTACCGCCGTACGGAAAAATAGCGTGTTTATCAATGACCTGGAGCTGCCGGTAGGTGAGACTTACCGTGAGGCGATCCGGCTTTTGACGAAGAGGGACCTGTAAAATTTTTCTGTATTGAGCCGTCCTGCTATCTTCGGGCTATGAAGCAGCTACTAATTATTCTGTCTGTCCTTTTGCTATCCGGCCGTAGTATTGCACAAAGCGATTCGCTGTCTTTGCTGAAAGCCGGCTGGTCCTCTAAAACCTTAGCTAAGGGAGTGGTGTGGCGATCGGTTCATTTTACCCACAATGATCTTTTTAGCGCCAATGAGGAGATCAATGTCATCGAGGTGTCGAAGAAGGGGTTGCGGAGCACCCGTCTTGTCGTGGCTCATTCGGACTCGCTGGAAAAGACCTCGCAGCTGGCCAGCACGCGGCATGCGCTGGCGGCCATCAATGGAAGCTTTTTCAAGATGCGCGGTCCTGACCCTGACAATCACCGTGACCTGAACGGAGTGCCTAAGCTCGAGCCTTCCCGGCTGGCTGTGAACCGCAGCGTCGTATACATTCGCGAGCATGATTCTGTTATTGCGGAGAATCCTCCTCAGAAAAGCCCCAAACGTCAAAGACATGCGCAGGGTTCGATTGCCATCAACGATACAGGTTTGTCGATCATCGAGGACGACTCTACTGACCTGAACTGGGAACATCATATTGTCGGCAGAGATGTTATCAGTACCGGTCCGGTGCTCGTGCTTTCCGGTGTAAATCAGCCCATTGGGAATGATGCTTTTTGCCGTAACAGGCATCCCCGTACGGCGGTGGGCAGGCGGGCGGATGGCACTATTGTGCTGCTGGTAGTGGATGGACGGGCAGCCGAGTCGGCGGGCATGAGCATTCCGGAGCTGCAGCGAACCATGCGGTGGCTGGGATGCGTCGATGCGATCAATCTGGATGGGGGCGGCAGCAGCACCATGTATGTCAGGGGCGAACCTTATAATGGTGTTGTCAGCTATCCCAGTGACAATAAGAAGTTCGATCATGAGGGAGAGCGCGAGGTAGCGAATGTCCTTTTGCTGGAGAGGAGGATCAACGATTAGCGGAGCTTCTTCGAATAAGCTTCCAGCGTCTTTTTCTCCTGCTTGTTCAGGCTGCTCATTCCTTTTTTGCTGATCTTCTCCAGTATCCGGTCCACCTCCTGCTGCTGGTCAGTACGATCGGCATTATACCGGTGGTCGATGTTGTAGAAGTCCTGATGGTTCCTGTAGAAAAGGTTATCCACGAACAATATCTGTGGGCGGGTGATGATGAAATAGATAAAGAGCAGGGAAGGGATCAGGATGATCAGGATCTTGCCATAATTTTCCGCAAGAGAGGCCGGATGCATCACCAATGCGAGGATCATGCCTATCAATGCGCCGCCCAGATGCGCTTCGTGTCCTATATTGATCTTTTTAGAGCGAATGCCGTAGATACTGATCAGCACATATGCAAGGGCGTATATCCAGGCGGGAAAGGAAATGGGGATAAGGAAAAGGCCTATGCGCGCGTCAGGGAACAGGGCCACCGAGGCGAACATGACACCACAGACGGCTCCCGATGCACCGACGGAACTATAGTCCCCGTGGCGGCGGTGGATGAACAGGGTCAGCAGGTTGCCGCCTATGAGACTGGTGAAATAAATGAGGAGGAAGCCCAGGGCGCCCAGTCCGCTCTCCACGGGGCCGCTAAAAAAATACAGGCTGAACATATTGAATAAGAGGTGGGTCCAGCTGACGTGCAGGAACCCGGAGGTGACCAGCCGCCGATAGTCCTTATTCAGTAGGATCCTATCCACTTGAAATTCATAGCTTTCGAAGAAACGGCTACTGGTAAGCCCCTTGTAGGATACAAGGATGTTGACGATGATAAGAAGGAAAAGGAAGATGGAAGCGCTCATGGTTTATTCGTGTTGCCGACTGAAATTTAAAGATAAAAAACGACAGAAACTATGAAGAATATTTATGACGCTATAGTTGTCGGTTCGGGCATCAGCGGTGGGTGGGCGGCCAAAGAACTCTGCGAAAAAGGGTTAAAAGTGCTGCTGCTGGAACGAGGCCGTCCTGTCGAACATCCTAACTATCCTACGGCCACCATGAACCCATGGGACTTCCGGCATCGTCTAAAGCTTTCGGCCGAAGATATAGAGAGCCATCCCATACAGAGCCGTCATTATTCATTCAAAGAAGACAACAAGCATTTTTATATCAGTGACCTGGAGAACCCCTACGAGGAGGCTAAACGATATGATTGGATAAGGGGGGACATTGTCGGTGGGCGCTCGCTCCTTTGGGCCAGGGCCTGCTATCGGTGGAGCGATCTTTATTTCGAGGCTAACTTAAAAGATGGGCATGGGGTGGACTGGCCTATACGGTATAAAGATCTGGCGCCCTGGTATGACTATGTGGAAAGATTCATCGGCGTCAGCGGTAACAGGGATGGTCTCGTTCATTTGCCTGATGGTCAATTCCAGCCGGCCTTTGAGATGAACTGTGTGGAAAAGGACTTTTCGCGGAAGGTGGAAAGGCGGTACAACGGGAATAGGAGGGTAATCATGGGCAGGACTGCCAATCTTACCAGCCCGGTGAAAGGCCGTGGGCAATGTCAGGCCAGGAATCTTTGTCACCGTGGATGTCCCTATGGCGCTTATTTTAGCACCAATGCCAGCACGCTGCCTGCGGCGCACGCCACGGGTAATCTTACCCTTCGTCCGTATTCATTGGTGAACAGGGTGCTTTATGACGAGCAACATGGCAGGGCCAGCGGCGTGGAGATCATCGATACGCAGACAAAGCAGGCAGAGGAATTCCATGCTCGTTTGCTCTTCTTAAATGCCGCCACGCTGGCTACGGCCTTTATATTGCTGAATAGCACCAGCCGGCGTTTCCCGAATGGCCTGGGCAATGGCAGCGACCAGGTGGGACGCAACTTGATGGATCATCACAAAGGAGTAGTCGTTACTGCCGATGTTCCCGGTTTTGAAGACAGCTATTACTATGGCCGTCGTCCTACTCCTTTTTATATCCCCCGATTCCAGAATGTCGACGAGCAGTCGCAGGATTTCTTACGTGGGTATCATTTCGGGGGCGAAGCTTATCGCAGCAGGGGTGGGGATGGTATGGGGATAGGCGCCCATCTGAAGGACGCGGCTTCCCAGGCCGGGCCATGGCGTATGGAGCTTTATGCTTTTGGGGAATGCTTACCCTACAGCGACAATCGTGTAACGCTGCATCCTACTAAAAAGGATTCCTTTGGCCGGCCTCAATTGGTAGTGGATTGTCATTTCAGGGAGAATGAAAAGGCCATGCATGCGGATGCGATCGCCACCGGTAAGGATATGCTTACGATAGCCGGCTATACCAATATACAGGTGTCCGGGGGCATGAGCTTCCCCGGTAATGCGAATCATGAGATGGGGATCGCCCGTATGGGGAGGGATCCACGCACCAGCGTATTGAATGCCTTTAACCAGATGCATGAGGCGCCCAATGTATTTATCACCGATGGCAGCTGTATGACTTCCGGCGCCTGTCTTAATCCCAGTCTGACCTATATGGCGCTGACGGCAAGAGCCTGTGATTACGCCGTACGGGAATTGAGGCGTGGAGAGATATAGCAAACTATACAAACAGAATGCCTTCCTTCCAATTGGGGATGTTTGACCCCAGTATCGACGCCCTTTCAGCGGCAATACCCTGGCATTAAATTTTAAGGAAATATTAAAATCATTGAACCAATCGCAGATAGACGTCTGTGGGAAGTCCTTTTTTCTAACTAAAAATCTAGCTCACCTTAAAAACATGTGATTATGAAAATGAGACTAAATGTGGGAATTGCTACTGCCAGTATTGCTGTCGTCCTATTAGCGGGATGTGTATCCAGTAAAAAGTACAAATCGTCCCAGGCCGCTCTTCAACAGATGAGAAATGACAGTGTCCAGCTGGCGCAGCAGGTAGCTTCCCTCAATCAAAGTGTACAGGCCCTGCAGGATAAGAATAATGCCTTGCAACGCTCGCTTGACAGCAGCACCAACAGCTATGCCGCTCAGCAAAAGAACCTTGGGTATTATCAGGATTATTTTAAGCAGCAGCAAACGAATGTATCGCAGATGAGCGATGAATTAAAGAGTGCGTTGTCACAGGCGGGAGTTACGAATGGAGATGTCCAGCAGGAGAATAACAAGATCTATGTGCGGCTGGATGAAAATACACTTTTTAAAAAGAACAGCGCTACCGTTACGACTTCCGGCAAGCAGGCATTGAATAGTCTCGCGGAAGTAATTAAGAAACAAAATGATGTCAATGTTTTTGTGAACGACGGGGATTCGTCCGCCGGTACAGGAAGCATGTCTTCTTCCGGATCTACGATGGGGAATGCAACGGCCAGTGATAATACATCCGGGAATGCAACGGCTGATAATATGTCTGCCAGCCCATCGCCAAGACGCCACAGGACCCATCATATGTCAAGCCGAAAGTCATCGGGTGCTGGCTCCAGCACGGCATCTTCCGGTAATACTGCGTCTTCCAGCAGTTCAGCATCCTCCGGCAGCACAGCATCTACCAGTGGCACAACCCATACCGCGCATAAGAGAGCCCATCGCAAATACTCGTCAGAGGGCTCATCCACGACTTACTACAGCAACATGGGCAAGAGCTCCAGCAGCAGGGCGTGGATGTTGAAACAGCATCGTATGGGTGTTGTAGCAAACAGCATGCTGCAAAATGGTATTCCGAAAGTAAATATAACCATGCGGCAACCCGATATGAACGGCAATCAACAGAATAATAGCATCGCGGTTGTCATCGTACCCAAGATGAGCGATTTTAATCCACAGACTGGCACGTCGGGCACGGAGAATAAATAGTTTTGTTTAGAGTGTAGTTTGGCAGGCCTCCCGGAGCAGCGGGGGGCTTTTTGTGTTTCAGCCCTGCGGTCCGAGGGGAAAGTACCTTCGGGCTGAAAATGTCTCATGATGGTCCTTCGGACAACCGACCTGTGGTCGGTTTTAAAAAAAGCCGTATATTCATTATCTACACCTTTTTAAAGCCTGCTATATGAAAGAAGAAAATAATATCACCCGGCGAAAGTTTGTTGAAATGACAGCTGCGGCCGGCCTGGCATTTACCATCGTGCCAAGGCATGTGCTTGGCAGGGGATATGTTCCCCCCAGCGACAAGATCACGCTCGCCTATATTGGCGTAGGCACACAGGGGATCAGGGAGCTGCTGTCCCTGCTGGCGGTGCCGGAGATCCAGGTAGTAGCCGTTTGCGACCCCAATAAAGAAGCCAGGGGTTACCGCGACTGGGGCATCAACTATCTCAAGGATGAGATCCGTAAAACCATACAAAAGCCGGACTGGAATCCCGGTGGTGACAATACTATTCCCGGTGGAAGGGACAATGGAAAAGACATCGTGGATTCTTACTATGCCAATGTGCGGTCCGGGCAGCCATTTAAAGGCTGTGCTGCCTATGCCGATGTGCGTGAACTGCTGGAAAAAGAGAAAGATCTGGATGCCGTAAAGATCATGACCCCCGACCACCTGCACGGCGTGCTTTGTATGGCAGCCATCAAAAGAGGCAAGCATGTGCTGGTGCACAAACCCATATCCAACCGGCTGATCGAGGGTAAGCATGTAATCGAAATGGCCCGGAGCCATCCGAAAGTGATCACGCATCTTATTCCCTGGGATTCCAACGGATCGATGGAGACCGTGATGGCCTGGATCCATGCAGGCGCCATCGGGACTCTCAAAGAAGTACATAACTGGACCAACCGTCCCGTGTGGCCGCAATATCCCGAGCTGCCTGCCGACAAACCACCTGTTCCCGAAGGATTCAACTGGGACCTGTGGCTTGGGCCCGAGGCGGAACGGGCTTATCATCCCAGCTATACCCATATGGTGTTCCGGGGCTGGTACGACTTTGGGGGCGGGTCCATGGCCGACATGGGTCACTATAGTCTCTGGACTGTGTTCAATGCCTTGCAGCTTACGTCCCCTACCGTGGTGGAACCACACAGGAGTCATTTCTGCGACTTTAACGGCGCTGTTCCTTTCCGGGTAAACAATGATTTCTCGTTCCCCATGGCCAGCACTGTACGGTTCAGCTATCCGGCAAATGGAAGCAGAGGCCCCGTCGACCTTTATTGGTATGATGGCGGTATGCGCCCCTGTAACCCGGATGAGCTGGGGAGAGACAATAAAGAGCTGCCAGAGGAAGGAATGATGTTCGTGGGCGATAAAGGGAAGATACTCGCCGGCTTCAATGTACAGGATCCTCAAATCATCTCCGGCGTCAGGATGGATGCACCCGCGGGTGTCAAAGGCCCAAAGAATGACCAGGTGCGGATGACGACTGCCGCGTTACCGCTATTTGTGGAAGCCTGTAAAACGGGGAGGCAGTATCCCGGTAGCTTTCCTGAAGCTGAACATCTCACCGAAGCTGTGAACCTGTACGCCGCAGCGCTAAGGGCCAACAAAATGTTGAAATACGATGCTGCCAGCCAGACGATTACGAATGCAGCCGATGCCAATAAATATCTGAATCGGGCGTACAGGCAGGGATGGGACCCTGCTAGTATCTGATCAACTGCTTAAAATGACTGATATGTATACAATCAATCGTCGTTCGTTCCTCGGCAAAATCGCTTTAGGAGCCGGGGCTGCTATCGGCTTGACGCATCTGCCTTCTTCGCTGCTGGCGCATGCCCGCAAGGCGGATATGCCTATCGGATTTCAGACATTTCCCATCCGGGAAATACTGGCGAAAGACTTTGCCGGGACGTTGAAAATGATGGCCGCACAAGGCTATCAGCTCACAGAGATGTGTTCTCCGAAAGGATATGCGGATATTGGCTATGGGCCGCTCGTGAGTATGAAGACGTCGGATATGCGCAAAATTATTGAAGATGCCGGTCTTGGCTGCCCCAGCTGTCATTTTGGATTTGCTGAGTTTGGAGATCCGCTGGACGAACGGATCGAATTTGCGCATGGGCTGGGATTGAGCCAGATGATCTGCTCCACCTTCTGGCTTCCCAAGGAGGCAACTTTGAACGACTATCTTGCTGCGGCGGATAAGCTGAATGTGGCAGCTGAAAAAATTAAAAAAGCGGGTATGCAAGCCGGATTTCACAACCATGAGTTCGAATTCCATGAGCTCGACGGTCAGCTGATCTATGATGCGTTGATGCGCCGGCTGGACCCCGACCTGGTGAAGATGCAGTTCCAGACGGAAGTGATCACCCTTGGATATAAGGCGTCTACCTACTTTAATAAATATCCCGGAAGGTTTATCTCATCGCATCTGTCGGACTGGACCGCGGATAAAAAGCAGGCGCCCGTGGGACAGGGTGTCATTGACTGGAAAGAGTTTTTTGCCGCTGCCAGGACCGGAGGAGTAAAAAATTTCTTTGTGGAAATGGATCTGGATAAATTTAAGGACAGCGCTTCGTATATACATTCACTATAACATAAACCCCCTAACCTAACAGCTTAGATTTCTGTTTATCGAATTCTTCCTGGGTCAGCACCCCCTCATCCAACAACTGTTTAAGTTTTCGCAATTGTTCGTATTTGTCGGGCTGTCCTGCATCGGTGTGTTTCATATCGGTGCTACCTGACCCTGTCGCCTTTCGTTGCAGCTGGATGCCTTTATAATCATATGCGGGTGCCTGGCCTGCCGGTGCAGGGGGGACGTTGTTGACGATGACTGTCTGGGTTCGCATGTTGTCGGAGGAGAGCGCCCAGATAAGGGCGACGACCCAGCCAATCAGGGACCATCCCAGCAATAAATTGAGGGCAAAGATGCTACCTGTGTTGGTTTTCTGTCGAAGAATGGCAATGATGGTGGGAAGGAAGTACGGGACCAGTAGAACAAAAAGGATCCATGACGCAAGGCCAAAGAAGAAGAATAGGAATGTCGGGTGCATGGGGGAAAAGCTTGGGTTTGGAATAAGGTACGAAGAATGGGCTGGTTTTCAAAATTTTGCTATCGAAAGCATTTGCCGAATGGAAAGGACGCTGTCAAGATGCTCCAATCCCCAGTTTTGGATCTCCTCCAATAAAGGCATCAGCGATCGACCCTTTTCGGTGAGCGAATACTCCACATGCTGGTTTTTCCGGTCGAATGATTTTCTTGCAATGAGCTGATCTTTTTCCAATTGTCGCAGATGTTCCGATAACATTCGCCGGCTGATATTGGGTATGACACGGGAGAGCTGATTATAACGCATCGGGCGTTCCCAGAGATAGCAAAGGATGCAGGGTTTCCATTTGGTTGCAAAGACTTTGAGCGTGGCAATGACAGAGCAGCGGGGAGCGCGACCGGATGCATCAGGGGCAGGTAACCTTTTTGTAACTTCTTGTTCCATGTTCTTCGGCAGTTTACATTTGAAGATAAATTAAATCCATGAAATTTCACCTTGCGCAATTAAATGTCGGCGCTATACTGGCTCCTCTGGATAGTCCCGTGATGGCGGATTTTGCCAACAATCTCGATAAGATCAATGCATTGGCTGAAGCGAGCCCCGGATTTATCTGGCGGCTGAAGGATGATGCGAACAATGCTACGTCTATCCAAATGTTCGACGATGAACGGATTATCGTGAACATGTCCGTCTGGGAAACGTTGGAGCAGCTTTATCAATTTGCCTATAAGTCGATGCATGCTGAATTTCTGAAGCGTCGCAAGGAGTGGTTCGAAAAAATGGGTGAGATGTATTATGTATTGTGGTATGTTCCTGCGGGGACGGTGCCGGGTGTTATGGAGGCGAGGCAGCGGCTTGAGCATCTCCGGGCACATGGGGAGACACCGCATGCGTTCTCTTTTAGCAAGCGGTTTGGTCCGGAGGAACTATAGCTATTGCTGAAGACCTGTTTTTTATATATATTCGTTTCAATATGAAGCAGAATATTATAATGAAAGCATGCGCTTTAATTGTTTTTACCTTGTTTGCCGTAGCCGGCCATTCACAGACCAGCATCAACAATTATAAATATGTTATCGTGCCGGAAAGATTCAATTTCTCCAAGGAGGATGATCAGTATTCTTTGAATAGCACCACCAAATTGCTGCTGGAGCAAAAAGGATTTACTGCCTTTCTTGGCACCAGGTCGCTGCCACCCATCGTCGCCGGGAACAGATGCAACGCCTTGACTGCTGAGGTGGCCCAGAATAACGGGATGTTTGTTACACGGCTGACGCTCCTGTTGAGGGACTGCCAGGGCAATATCGTCTTTAAGAGCAAAGAAGGTAAAAGCAGGGAAAAGGAATATCCGACGGCATACAACCAGGCTCTAAATGAGGCTTTTTTATCGCTGAATGATGTGCCATACAAATATGATAGCACCGCAGCTATACAGCCGCAGCCGGTGGCTACGACGCCTGCGACGCCGGCCCCTGCACCCGCGCCCGTATCGACGGCAGCTGCCGAGATCACTGGCACCTTATATGCTCAGGCGACACCCAATGGATATCAGCTGATCGATACGACACCTAAAAAAGTGCTGGTACTTTTTAAGACCTCCATGCAGGACATTTTCATAGCTGAAGCCGGAGCATCCAACGGCATGGTCTTTAAGAAGGACGGAGAATGGTTTTTCGAGTATTATAAGGACGGCAAGCTTGTTTCCCAGAAGCTCGGGATCAAGTTTTGATGTTTCTTCTTATTTGGCCGTTTGGGCGGGTAATTTCCAGTCCGGCCTGATATAGTGGCAGGTATACCCGTATGGGTGTTTTTGGAGATAGTCCTGGTGTTCTTCTTCGGCATCCCAAAAGTCGGTAGCCGGGGTCACCTCCGTGACAATAGGTCGGGGATAGACATGGGCGGCGGTGAGCTCGTCGATGAGCTGAGTGGCTGTATTCTTTTGTGCTTCCGTGAGATAAAATATAGCCGACCGATAGGAGGTCCCAATGTCATTACCCTGGCGATTGCGGGTGGTCGGATCGTGTATTTGGAAAAAGAATTCCAGCAACTTCCGGTAGGTGGTTTTGGAAGGGTCGAATTCAATAAGAATGGCTTCGGCATGCGTGCCATGATTCCGATATGTGGCATTTGGAACCTCTCCACCCGTGTACCCAACGTTGGTCTTAAGGACACCCGGCTGGCTGCGGACCAGTTCCTCTACGCCCCAGAAGCAACCGCCGGCAAGAATAGCTTTTTCTGTATTCATAATGTTTGTATTATTTTTATCCTGCGAGAAGCGTGCCAAGAGCTTTTGTGACATTTCGTCACTGCGAACCATTTCATTCTTTCACCTAAACCCCTAACGATGCACCGCCGTCTGTTTCTTCAATTACCGCTTGTGGTTTCGGCCCTTGCTACACAAGCCCAATCTTCCCGAGACACCCAACCGAAAAAAGGCTTCAAGGTTGAAGGCCATAAAGACCGCTGGGAAGAGGAGCTTCTCATAATGGGCGGGCAATTTGATTGCAAGGTATCTTCGAAAGATACGGGTGGCGAGCTGCTGATCTATGATACGTACCGTCACGAGAAGGGCGGCCCTGCCTTGCACATTCATCATCGGCAGGATGAATGGTTTTATGTCATCTCGGGAGAATTTATTATCAAAGTAGGCGAAGATACGTTCAGCTTAAGGCCTGGTGATGCTGCCTTTGCTCCCCGTAAGGTCCCTCATGCCTTTGCCAAGATCAGCGATGGTCCTGGCCAAATGCTTGTTCTCTTCCAACCTGCCGGCGCCATGGAAGATTTCTTTAAACAAATGGCAACGCTTGGACCAGGCGTTCCGAAAGATCAGGAAAAGAATTTAAAACAGCTGTGGCATACGCACGGCATGGAAATCGTTGGCCCGCCCCTGAAATTCTAAACGTGCCTATAACCCCTGGGATGCCACTGGCAGCATGGGCGATGAGATACAAAACTTACAAGAGGAATTGCAGGATGTGATTGGCGGGTTGTCCGGAAAAACCGAGGCATCGATCTTTACCTTGGTGCTGTCCTTTTACCGGATCACAATGATGAGTATCTTACCCGTCATATGCAGTTTGGAAGGGATGGGCCGGCTTTAACCCGGTTTATCAAAAAACAATCTGCCGGCGGCGGGGGCGACTTTCCGGAGGCGGTGGATGATGCCCACTGCGCTCGACAGCCTGCATTGGGATTCCGGAGCAAGGGCAAAGATCCTTTTTCTGATCCTTGATGCGCCGCCGCATGATGAAGCAAAAGACAGGGTCAAAACGTTAGTGATCCGGGCGGCGTCGATGGGTATTCGCATTGTGCCAATAGTGTGTAGCGGCATTGACAAATCCACAGAATACCTGATGCGGTCCATCGCGCTCGCGACCGATGGCAGCTATGTTTTTCTCACCGACGATAGTGGCGTAGGGGATAAGCACATCAAGCCGACAACCGACAATTTTAAAGTCGAGCTGCTGAACGATCTTTTGCAACGGGTGATCTCGGAAATGATTTTCATGATGCCTTGTGCTGACAATGGGAAAATGGAAGAGCCCGTCAGTACGAATGATAACGTTGGGAAAGTAGTGGTTTATCCAAATCCTTCTACTGGTATGATTAACATAAGATCTTCAGAAAAAATAAAGGAGCTGTTTGTTGCCGACTTCACAGGAAAAGTACTAATACACCTTTTATCTTGTTTAACAAAAGTGGAATCACGGTGACTGACATTCATAAATAACTCAACCACCACTGCCTGTGCTTCTTCTTGTAATTCGCAAACCACCGGCAAGGGAAATACAGCACCGTAACCAGCAACAGCCAAATCCCATATACCCCCGCTAGCGGGAGGCCAAAAGTATTTGTACTAAAAGCAAAGTCGCTGTGATAGGCTTCGCTCATGTGATGTCCCAACGAAAAGAAAAGGATGATCGTGATCGATTGAGCGAGGAACCAGTGAACGATATAATAGAAAAAAGGAACATTGCCATATACGATCACGATCCGTGAAAGCCGGTTGGTGGCGCCTTCGGTATTCGCCAGGATCAGCAACGAGATCCCAAGTGTCACGCACAGATACAGTAGCGAGCAAGGATATTTAGTGACATTCAGGAACGACATCACGCTGAACAGAAAATTCTTTTGTACCGACCACGGCGCGGGATCGCCATAAATATTGAACGTCCGAAAAACGACAAAAAACGCCAGCAACGCCAGACCGATGGTTGTCAGGGTCCGTTTCCGTTTCGCGGCATCCTGGCTGTACAGCGTTCCGATGGCATAACCAAGCAGCATTACCCCCGTCCATGGCAGCAGGGCATAGGCCAAAACAAAATAGCGTCCATGACCTATCGGGTCTTGTCTGCTGAATCCGGCAGCCGAAACAAACAGCCGCCAAATTGGGTTATTGTCGATCGTGCCGTTGTGGAGCACGTCGATGATATTATGACCAAGAAAGATCACCAATCCGATCGCCCCGATCACCCTGGGACTCGCCTTTGCCCATACCAAAACGCCGAGGAGGATCATGCTGCCGCCAATTGCCCAGATCACCTGTAGCACGATCAGGTGGTAAAGCGGATCTACCTCAACGGCTAAGTTGATAACGAAGACCTCAATAAAAAGCAGCCAGGTGCCTCTCTTGACCAGAAAGCCGGCCAATTCACCCCTTGTCCGCCGCTTGCCGGCGAGATAAGCAGAAACGCCGCTCAGAAATACAAAAGCCGGAGCGCAGAGATGGGTGATCCATCGCGTAAAGAAAAGTATCGGCGTTGTCGTATGAAGGTCGGTCGCAAAGGGGTGACCGAAATGAAGCATGTCCCTGAGGTGATCGATGGGCATAATGAGCATCACTATTCCACGAAGCAGATCGATGGAGGGAATGCGGGTTTTGGGGGTTGCGGTAGTTAGGGGTCTTTGCGGGACAAAGGGAGCCGCCGTAGATGTAACCATGTATGAAAGATAGACAACTATTTGCACACCGGCGTAAAAAAAGTCCGCCGCGTTAGCGGCGGACTGTAGTGCTGTTGGCC